>CEUY01179351.1_pt1 | contig 15098 bp, 15 predicted proteins | sample 361481 | NCBI WGS metagenome assembly CEUY01 (sample SAMEA2622737, study PRJEB7988) | marine metagenome | isolation source: saline water (ENVO:00002010), including
GAGGTCTCTTTTTGAGACCCCCATCACATAATTCAGCTTATAAGATTAGGAGCAATACATCAATTCTCATTAATCTTTTTAAATACATCTTGTAAAATGAGATGCATGCATTATTCAAAAAGAACGCCAGAAAAACTTGATATTGAAGTCAGAAGACCTCACTTTGATCTTAGTTCAGACCTTAAGGAAGATTGGTTTGATGGTAGTGCATTTAAAACAGCATTTGAAAATGCATTTTCACTTTTATTCCCTATTGGTGAAAAGGCATTCATCGAGTCTGTTAGAAATTTTGAGGATCAAATTTCTGACCCTAAACTATTGAAAGAAATAAAAGCATTCTATGGTCAAGAAGCTGCTCATAGGAAAATTCATCAGCAATATAATGAGATGCTCTGTGATTTAAGGGGATATGATTTGGTACACCTAACAAAGCCACAGGTTGAAAGACATCAGAATAGATATAGTCTACTTACTCCATATCAAAGACTCGCTGCTACAGTTGCTGCAGAACATCTCACTGCAATATTGGCTGATGATTTAATGAAGAATAAAGATCATTTTGCTGATCAAGGCAAAAGTGTTGCTAAGCTCTGGTATTGGCATGCGTTGGAAGAATCAGAACATAAGGCTGTTGCATTTGATGTATACATACAAGTTGGCGGAACAATAAAGGGCAGAAGAAAAGCACTAATTTTTGCAACTTTTTTCATACTGAAAGACACTTTCAGGTCTATGTTCATTATGCTAAAAAATGATGGCCAATTATGGAAAATAAGAACTTGGATAGATGGGATTAATTTCTTATTTCTAAAACCTGGAATTCTCAGAAGAATTCTTATTCCATGGTTAAAGTTCTTTAGGAAAGATTTTCATCCTTGGGATCATAATAATCTAGATTCAATTGATTATTGGAAAAGGCAGATTACTCAAAAAAGTACCGCTAATCTTTGACAAAAAAACAATAGTTTTGATATACCTGTTAATGTAAATTTCTAAATTATTACTTATTAGGGGAGTAGTTATGAATAATATCAAAGCATGGATTGGGGATTTCACAGGAATCGTTGTTAGCTTAATCGCTCTAGGAGTAGTTGCTGGCGTTGTTTTTGGAGATGTTCCTTTTGTAGGCGGAATTGCATCTAATTTTGCAGATACAGTCAATATGCTAGGTGATGCAGGTGCAGTTGGTGCACTTGCTCTTGCAATTATAGTCGGCTTATACGACTAGATCATCGATCATTATATAAGCACTTAAAAGAGCCCCATGATGGGGCTCTTTTTTTACCCAAATTGCTCACTCTCAGTTGAATCTGCTAATGCAGCAACACTGTCTGCACCAACTGCTTGGCTGATTGCATCAAAGTAACCGACTCCAACTTCTGCCTGATGCTTAACAGTCGTGAAACCATACTGTTGATAATCGAACTCCTTTTCCTGAAGCTTACTATAAGCCAACATGCCTAATTTCTTATATTCTCTAGCAAAATCAAAGACAGCAAAGTTTGTAGAATGAAATCCAGCAAGTGTAATGAATTGAAATTTAAAGCCCATTTTCCCGAGCTCTTTTTGAAACTCAGCTAATTCAGTCTCAGATGGGATATGCTGCTTCCAATTAAAACTTGGCGAGCAGTTATATGCCAATAGTTGATCAGGATGTGCTCCTCGAACTGCATCTGCAAATTTCTTTGCATCTTTCAAGCAAGGTTTAGAAGTTTCACACCAAACGAGGTCAGCATATTCAGCAAAAGCTTGTCCTCTATCGCAGCCCATATCTAGTCCACCTGTGATTTGATAAAAACCTTCAGAGGTCCGCTCACCTGTCATGTACTTTTTGTCAATATCATCTACATCGGTCATCAGTAATTTTGCTGCTTCAGCATCTGTTCTTGCGATAATTAAGGTATCAGTGTGTGCAACATCTGCAGCCAACCTTGCAGCATTTAAATTTCTAATTGCTTGGCTTGTGGATATAAGGACTTTCCCTCCTAGGTGACCACATTTCTTTTCCGCAGATAGTTGATCCTCAAAATGAACGGCAGCTGCCCCTGCCTCGATAAGATTACGAGATAATTCATAAGCATTTAACGCGCCACCGAAACCGGCCTCTGCATCAGCGATGATTGGAGCATAATAAAAACCTTCTCTACCCTCTTGAACTTGAATTTGATCCTGTCTGCGAAATGCATTGTTGATGTTCTTCACCGCGTTGGGTACAGAATCAACTGAATATAAGCTCTGATCTGGGTATACTTCATTATTACTATTGGCAGATGCTGCAACTTGCCATCCTGAAACATAGATGGCTTTGAGTCCTGCTTTTACATGCTGAACAGCCTGCTGGCCATTGTATGCACCAAAGGTATTTACATAGGGCTCACTCTCGAATAGATCTCTCAGCTGTTTAGCACCCATTTTTGCCAATGTATGTTCAATCCTTACAGATCCCTGGAGTGATTTAACGTGTTCATCGGTATAGTTTCTTTTATCGCCCATTGCGTTCTCCTTGATTAGAGGTGTTTATATGCTGGCAATGTTAAGAATTCATCAAATTCTGAATCCGTTGACATTTCCTTGAATAAATTGATTGCTGGCTGAAGGTAATCACTTTCAAAACCTCTTGACGCGATCATTTGATCCATTTCTTCATCTAGTGTCTTAGAGAAGTACTCTTCTGTGATGGCCTTATTGGTGTCTGTTGTCTTTGCAGCATGGTGAATCCACTGCCATATTTGGGAGCGGGATATCTCTGCGGTAGCAGCATCTTCCATTAGATTATTTATTGGTACACATCCATTGCCTGAAAGCCATGCCTCAATGTATTGAATGCCTATTGATATGTTTTGTCTCAAACCTTCCTCTGTGATGCTTCCATTCGGAACCTTGATGAGATCTTGAGCCGATACTGAAACATCATTTCTTTTATTAGATATTTGATTCGCAGATGTTCCCATTGCTTGATTGAATGCATTCATCGCCACATCAGATAATCCAGGATGAGCAATCCATGTTCCGTCATGGCCAGCATTTGCCTCTCTTGATTTATCTGAAGCAACTTTATCCATGGCAATTTGGTTTTGTTCCTCATTACCCCTGATTGGAATTTGAGCTGCCATTCCACCCATCGCATGAACATTTCTTTTGTGACAGGTTTGAATAAGTAAGTCGACATAACTCTTCAAGAAATGCCGCTCCATTGTTACTTCGGTTCGATTTGGTAAAAGAAATTTTTCATGGTTTCTAAATTTCTTTATAAAGCTGAATATGTAATCCCAGCGGCCACAATTAAGACCGGCAGAATGATCTTTGAGTTCAAAGATTATTTCATCCATTTCAAATGCAGCTGTGATTGTCTCAATAAGAACAGTGGCCTTGATGGTTCCGCGATCGATATTTAGAAAATCTTGAGCATGCAAGAAAACATCATTCCAAAGTCTCGCCTCTAGGTGATTTTCAAGCTTGGGAAGATAGAAGTAAGGACCTGTGCCTTTTTTTGATAGTGCTTCAAAGTTATTTGAGAGATAAACACCGAAATCAAAGAGTGATCCAGATATGGGTTGATCATTGATTGTTATATGTTTCTCATCGAGGTGCCATCCTCTTGGTCTGATAATCAATGTAGCAATATCATCATTGAGCCTATAAACCTTGCCATCAGACTCTCTTGTAAATTCGATGCTTTCCTCAACAGCATCCCTCACATTCAGATGACCCTGGATAACATTATTCCAAGTAGGTGAGCAAGAATCCTCAAAATCACACATAAATGTCTTAACGGGTGAATTCAATGCATTGATCACCATTTTTCGATCTGGTGGTCCAGTGATTTCAACGCGACGATCCTGAAGATCTTTTGGAATAGGCGCAACCACATAATCGCTTTCCCTTATATTTGCAGTATGATTTAAAAATTCAGGAAATCTGCCGTCATCTAATTCTTTCTGTATGATTCTTCTATTCTCGAGTAATTCCTGTCTTCGATTTTCAAAATTATTATGCAATGATTCTATGAGCGAGATAGTTTTCGGGTTAAGAATTTGTTTCTCAGCCTCTGATAAAGCGTTCATAATTTTTAACTTGGATGTCATTTGATACTTATTTCTTAATTAAGACGTGAATTTTAAGAAATATTTCATTGAAATTTCACAGTAAAAATTTCACAATGTAAATTTTACAATGAACAACCCAATAAGAAACAATCACCTCCTAGGTGTAAAGCTCAGGAACATAAGGAAATCAAACAGACTTACCTTAGAAGATCTCTCATTAAGATGCAGTCAAATTGACCCAAAATCAGCACCTTCTGTCTCATACATCAGCATGATTGAGAATGGTAAACGGCTACCCTCAGAGGAGGTTTTATCAATCATAGCCGATGTATTCCAAAAAGAAGAGTCATGGTTTCTCGATGAAAATCTAGAAGTTTCAGTTCAATCCGATGATGAAGAGCCTATAAAAAATATACCTCTTGAACCAGGTTTCCTCTATTCAAAAGATCTGCTTCAAGATGCCATACCTGAATTACTAGAACAAACAGGCATAACAGGGAAGCAATTTGCTCATCTGCTGATTCGCTCCTATCAAGAAAAGAATCAAAATAGATTTCCAGATATTGAAAAAATCGCTGATCAAGAGTCAGAACAAATACTGCCGCTAAAGGTTAGCGATATTCGTCGTTTATATAAAAAGCATGGACTGAAAATCAAATGGTTTAAACAAAATAAGATCAATACAAATCATCCACAAGGCAAAAACAAAATACTTCTGAGATCATTCTTTGAAAGCAAAAACAAGGTTTACATCAATGAGGCCCTTAAGGACGATGCAAAGAGACTTAAATACGATATGGCCACTCATCTAGGTCACAAAATTCTCCATAGGGGTGACGGTTTACGCTCCCCTATCACATCAGGAAGTAATAGCTTCAGGAGTCAGAGCTCAAGTTCTGCCGTTCAATCACATGATGTGCTATTGGCATGGCATGACTTTGAATCAAGTTTCTTTGCAAGCGCATTACTTTGTCCAAGAAAAGCTTTCAGAAACTATTTAATCAAAAATGAGCATCATGTTTCTGTCAAAAATAATTTGGAACTATCTCCTGCGCTACTAATGAGGAGAATCACAGCTGTCTCACAATATCCCTACTGGCATTATTTTGAAGCCTATCAACCAGGCTTCCTGACTGCTGTTTACAGGGGGAACGGAATACAATTGCCTTGGGGGAATTTAAATGCTGTAGATGATCCTTGTCCGAATTGGGCTGTTTTCAGATTGCTGAATGAAGATTACGTTCAAAATCCACAATCACAAATTTCTATCCTAAAAACAGATCAGTCGTCTCACCTCTATGCATGTTATTCAATAAGAATCAGAGATTCAGCGAGTAATTTAAAGCTCTATTCTCTCGGTCTTGACCTGATTCCTGCTCTGAAAGATCAAGGCTTAGATCATAAAGAGATTCTTGAAATGAGTGTAGAAAGTTGCATGAAAAACAATGGAGAATCATTGCTGAATGATGATGTAACCAATGCGCTTAAACAGGTAGGTCATATCTTGAAAATTGGATGGATCAATGATGCACTCGAAATCCCGGCAAGAATCATTTGTCCCCGAAGCTCTGGTTGTAAGAGAGAGATACCATGTAAATCAATAAGAAATCCATATCGTTTTGATGAGATTGACAGTCTTAAGGAAAATATACTGCTCTTAGAAAAAGCAAAGCTGATATAAATCTTACTCGGTTACAACTGGAATTGTATCCAGAGAATCAGTTTTATCTATTTTTGAAATTCTAGTCTTAAGGTAGTCTGTAATTTCTTCATACTTCTTATTTAATACGGATAAATTTTCAAATTCATCAAACAAAGTACCATTATCTGAGTATTTGGTAAGGTCGGGAAGAATTGGTAAATTTGAAATCAATTCTACACCGTGCTTCTCAGAAAAATCATCTATATTACCTTTCCCAAAAATATGATGATCCTTTCCAGAATCATCGGTGAAATAACTCATATTCTCTATAAGCCCAAGAACCTCTATATCAAGCTTCCTAAAAGCTATTAATGACTTCTCTACATCAATTAGTGAAATATTCTGGGGAGTTGTAACCAAGATCGTTCCGGTTAAATTCGCTTTTTGAGAAATTGTGAGTTGAGCATCTCCTGTTCCAGGTGGTAGGTCTATGATCAAATACTCAAGATCATTCCAATTGGTTTGGAAAAGCAATTGATTGATCGCTTGAGAGAGCATTGGACCTCTCCAAATCATCGCATCATTATTTGTTTGAACAAAGCCTATGGACATCAATTGGATTCCATTGGATTCAATTGGCTCAAATGACTTTCCATCCCTAGATGTAACCGATTGGCCAGAAACTCCAAAAATTCTCGGTATGCTCGGTCCGTATATATCAGCATCCAATAAGCCAACTCTTGAACCCGATTTTGATAGAGATATTGCAAGATTACTGCTAACAGTAGATTTCCCAACACCTCCTTTTCCTGAAGCGATTGCAATGATCTTTGTGTTTGTTTTCAAGACTTATTTTGAAAGCTTTCGCTTTATTTTTTTAAAGATTGATTCACCCCAATTGATTCTATCATCCCTTTGAGTTTGCTTTTGAGAAGCCCTGATGCTTCCAAAATAAAAGAATATTCCGAGTGATAGAACAATCAGAATTGAGTAGAAAAGATCAGAGTTCACTAATCTCTCGAGTAGATTTTTGCGAGCAAACGAAGTATCTCAAGATAAAGCCAAATCAAAGTCACCATTAATGAAAAAGCACCATAGGCCTCGAGATATTTTGGTGCACCACTCTCTGAAGCTTGCTCGATAAAGTCAAAATCAAGCACAAGATTGAGAGCTGCAATTGCAACAACAACCAGGCTAAAGCCAATACCCATTAAACTGTTTGAGTGAATAAACCCAATGGGCCCTCCAAAAAAACTCATGATAAAGCTAACGAGATAGAGAATAAAAACACCGCCAGTTGCAGCGAATAACATTAACCTAAAATTCTCAGTAGGCTTAATAAGGCCAGACTTATACGCCAGCAATAAGGCTGCAAGTGTACCAAAAGTCAGCGCCAAAGCTTGCATCACAATTCCATCATACAAATACTCATACATACCTGAAACAGCACCTAAGGCTAATCCTTGAAGGACGGCATATATTGGCGCCGAAATATTGGCTGTCGTTGGTTTCCAAATTGTAACGATTGCGGCAACTAAACCTCCGAACACTCCAAACCATAGCAGTCCATTTGCTAAACTAGGATTGCTATAGAGAAGATTCCAGTTCAATGCAGCAGATAAGACGCACAATAATAGATAGAGTCCAGTCTTATTGACTGCACCCGATAGTGTCATTACCTCATTGGTAGAAAAATCAGATGAGCGATGAGTAAAAGCTTTACTTCTAAATGCTGGATTACCTGATCTACCAAACATTTCTAGTGCACGATGACGAGCCATTTTATTCTCCTATTTGAACTACTTATTTGAGATCTTGACGACAATTTCAAGATCCTGTATCTGTGTGTTATCTGGAAGTCTTGGGATATTCTCGACACTCATATCATCGCTTGCTATATCCATCAATTGACCGGTATCAACATTAAAGAAGTGGTGATGAGCTTTTGTAGTAGAGTCATAATAGGTTCTTCTAGGATCAATTGTTACTTCGTTGACTATGCCGTATTTGGCAAATGCATTCAATGTGTTATAAACAGTGGCTTTTGATATGGTATAGCCCTTTAGCTTAAGCTTTTCATGTACTTGATCTGCTGATAAATGTTTTGGCTTATCAAGCAAAATCATTCCGATACGAGTACGAGCTCTTGTGGGCCTTAAACCATAGAGCTTAAGCTTTTCCTGAACCTTTGATTTCAACTCAATTACATCATCCATAACATTATTCTAAAATGGATTCCTTGTTTTTCCAATATTTTCAATGTCTTATTGATTTCTTTTTTTTAAAAGTTCTACAACCAATAGCATCAGGATCCCAATTGTAATAAAACTATCAGCCAAATTAAATGCAGGGAAATAAAAGTTTCGAATAGCATCAAATCCATCTATATCTGTAAACTTTCTTTCGTAATAAAAAAGGATAAAATCTGTAACAGCGCCTTGCATTATTCGATCAATAAGATTTCCAATCGCACCACCGATAATAAATAGAATCCCAAACTCTTCTATCTTTGACCAAGCATTTTTAATTAAAAGAAAAATGAAAAACGCGATGGCTAATAATGAAAGGACAATCAAAGGAAGTGTTTGAAGACCAGATTGATAATCAAAAAGACTGAAAGCAATACCTTTATTAAATATCAATGTGAGATCCAAAAAGCTAAAAATATTTAATCTCTCGTACTCACTGAGGGAAGCAATAATTAGGTTTTTTGACCATTGATCAAGAAAAATGATTGTCGAAATAATAAAAAGCCTAAATAGAGAATGACTCATCTAGAAAAATGATCTCTCTTCAGGTGAATCGCTGATATTGCTTACACATCGAGCACAAATCTCTGGATGTTCACTAGAATCTCCTACTGATTCTTGACGGTGCCAGCATCTTCCACATTTTTCTGCTTTAGATTTATTTACCTTCACACGCAGCTTCTCATTAGAATCAATAGTATCGTCAATCTCAAGATGAACTGAGGAAGAAATGAATAAGAATCTCAGCTCTTCAGAAAACTGTTTAAGAAAATCGTATGTGTTTTGATCTGCGTAAATTTCCAAATGTGCATCCAGTGGAGATCCGATTTTGCCATCATCCCTTGCAACCTCCAAAGCTTTAAGAACAATCGAATTTATGTCATTCAATTGATCCCAATCAACATTCGACTTAGGCTCTTCTATATCTATCCAATCAGAAAGAAATACAGATTCTCCTTTCCTCTCTGGTAGATGTTTCCAGATTTCTTCAGCTGTAAAAGACAAAATAGGAGCAATCCAACGAGTCAATGATTCTGCAATGATATACAAGGCTGTTTGTGCAGATCTTCTGCCGTGCGAATCTTTCGGCATTGTATAAAGTCGATCCTTGATAATATCTAGATGGAAACCTCCCATATCATTGACACAAAAGTTATGTAAAAGCTGGATGATTTTATGGAATGAATAGTTATTAAACTCATTCTTAATTTCTTCATTCATTACTGCAACACGCTGAATAGCTAATTGATCAAGCAATACTAGATCCTCAATTTTCTGCTGATTCTTTGTAGGATCGAAGTCGCTTAAATTACTCAATAAAAATCTCGCTGTGTTTCTGATCCTCCTGTAAGTATCTGCATTACGTTTTAGTATCTGATCTGAAATTTTCATTTCACTGGTGTAATCGGTTGATGCAACCCAAAGTCTCAAAATATCAGCTCCCATATTATTTATAACCGATTGAGGTGAGACGGTATTTCCAATTGACTTAGACATCTTATGTCCTTTTTCATCGACTACAAATCCATGAGTGAGAACTTCTTTATATGGTGCTTGATCACTTATTGCCACAGAAGTAAGTAGAGAGCTTTGGAACCACCCACGGTGCTGATCAGATCCCTCCAGATACAAGTCAGCTTTATCTGTGATGTGATCAAAGAGATGGCTGACCGTTTTGTGTGCAATTCCTGAATCCATCCAGACATCCATTGTATCAGTGGATTTTTCATATGAATTTGAATCATCACCCAGTAACTCTTCGATATCTGCATCAAACCACGCATCAATTCCATTCTCCTCAATTTTTTCAGCAATCTCATTAAGGAGTTCTTGAGTGTCAGGATGGATTCTCTGATCGTCTTTATGTGTAAATAGAGGAATAGGTACGCCCCAATATCTTTGTCTCGAAATACACCAATCCGGCCTTGTTTCAATCATTCCATTGATCCTGTCTTCTCCCCATTTTGGTTTCCACTCAACATCTTTGATTGACTCTAAACAAGAGGATCGAAAATCTTCATTTTCCATACTGATGAACCACTGTCTTGTTGTCCTAAAGATCACTGGCGTTTTATGTCTCCAGCAGTGTGGATAGCTGTGTTCAAATTTTTCACTAGAAATTAACAAGTTTGATTCATCTAATCTTTCAATGATTTCTGATTCAGATTTAAATATATGCTGTTTGGCAAAGCTCTCTTTTGCATCAGTGAAAACACCATATGAATTAACGTAACATTTGAGATCTAAATCATTTTCTTTCCCAATTTGAAAGTCCTCTTGTCCGTGAGCAGGAGCAGTGTGAACTGAGCCAGTACCATTCTCAATGGTAACATGATCACCTAAAAGAACTGGTACTGTTCTCTCGTCAAAAGGATGCTGTAACTGGAGTCCTGAAAGGTTTTTAGCAGAAACCTCTTCTAGCATTTCTAAGTTTGAAACACCCCATCTTTTCTCCATACTCTCTCTAAGTTCATTTGCAACAATAACAAGAATATCTCTTTCATGAAGTGTCAGACTGTAAATCCCATAGGGAATATCTTCACCCATCGCGACTGCCTCATTTGATGGAAGGGTCCATGGTGTTGTTGTCCAAATTGGAATAAACAATTCATTATCATTATTGATCTTGCTGGCATTTGTTCTTTCAATAAACTCAGAAGGTTCAACTATTTTGAATAAAACATCAACTGATGTAGAAACTTTATCCATATACTCGACTTCTGCCTCTGCCAAAGCAGACTGACAATCTAAACACCAGTGCACTGGTTTATGCCCAAATGTGACATGATTGTTTCCGTATATTTCAGCAAATGCACGAATCTGTTCCGCTTCATATCTTTTATCCAGAGTCAAATAAGGATTATCCCACTCTCCAGTAACCCCTAGACGAATGAAGTCTTCTTTTTGCTCTTCAACTTGCCTCAATGCATATTCACGACAATAATCTCTAAATTCTCTTGCAGTCAGCTTGTGTCCAACCTTTCCCTTCTTCTTTTCTACCTGATGCTCAATCGGTAAGCCATGACAATCCCAGCCAGGAAGATAAGGTGCATCATATCCAAATAAAGTCTTTGATTTAATGATGAAATCTTTCAAGATCTTATTGAGAGCATGTCCTATATGAATTTTTCCGTTAGCGTAAGGAGGACCATCAAGGAGTAGAAATGGCTTCTTGCCCTTACTTTTTTTTCTGATTTTTCTATACAAATCAATTTCATCCCAAAATTTAAGAATTTCAGGTTCTCTATTGGGCAGATTCGCCTTCATCGGAAAAGACGTACCTGGCAGATTCAAAGTGTCCTTATAATCTTTCATAGATGCTCATTTTGATGTGCATATTATAGTCGCTGGCTTGTGGATTCAATACGTAAGTCCTTAAACCTAAATCCAAGAAGAAAAAGAATTGAAAAATAAATAATTACTGACAATGAGATTAGAAAGAATAATGATCTTATTCTTTCTGAAAGCATACTGTTTGCCCACAGTGAATTTTCTGGATTAAAAGCCATTAAAAAAGCAACCATTGCTGACGTTGCCAAGGCAATCCTCAGGATATGAATTAGACCTTTTTGATTTAGTTCAATCAGTCCGTCTGTGATCAATCTATAGAGCAATAATCCTGCATTAGTAATTGAGGCAATTGAAAAAGCGAGTGCCAGACCTAAATGCGGATAATTAGAATTCTGACTTGTGAAGTAATAGACAAGCAGAATAGAAAAAATGACATTTACAAATAATGTAATTAGGCCAAATCTCAGGGGTGTTTTTGTATCTTCTCTTGCATAGAATGCTGGAGATAAGACCAAAACCATACACAAACCGATGATACCGATAGAATAACCCCTAAGACTGATATCGGTCATGATTAAGTCATAATCACTAAAACTGCCTCCCAAAAAAATCGTAGAGATAAGAGGTCCAGAGAGCAGATAAAGGCCTGCAGCTGAAGGCACTGAAACCAATAATGCCAAACTCAGACCCCAGCGAAGTGTCTCTTTAAATTGTTTTTGATTATTAAGAGCATTCTCTTTAGATAGAAAAGGTAAAACCACTGTCGATAATGCAACCCCAAAAACACCAACTGGGAATTCCAATAATCGATCTGAATAATAAATCCAACTCACACTTCCGGTTGCTAAGAAAGACGCAATCAATGTATTAATTAAGAGATTAATTTGAGAGGCAGAACTACCAATTAATGATGGGATCATAAGTTTTATCACTCTTTTCACGCCTGAATGATTCCAACCCCACCTTGGGCGTGGTAACCGATTATAATTTCTTAAAAAGGGAAGTAAAAAAAGCAATTGCAGGATGCCTGCGATGAAAACCCCGAGAGCCAGGGCAATACCAGGATTTCCAAACAGAGGTGAAACCATTACTGCAAATAGAATTAAAATAATGTTCAAAATAATTGGATTGAAAGCAGTGGCCCAGAAATGTTTCTTTGTATTGAGTATTGCGCCACATAAGGCCGTAAGAGATATAAAAAGAAGATAAGGAAATGTCAATCTGAGCATTTCGACGGAGAGTTCATAACGACCATTTTCTGTATTTGTTTCAGAAAATCCTGGCGCAAATAAGAGAATTAGAAAGGGTGAGAAAATAACTCCTAATAAAGTAATGATAAATAGAATCAGTCCCAATGTTCCTGCTGTACGATCGATTAACTCTCTGACTCCTTCTTCATCTTTATTTTCCTCATAATCAGAGAGAACAGGGATAAATGCCCTGGAGAATGAACCCTCAGCAAAGAAACGTCTAAAAGAATTTGGAACCCTGAACGCAACCAAAAAAGCATCCATCAATGGAAGCGCGCCGAATAATCTTGCATAAATAATATCCCTTATCAATCCAGAGATTCGGGATAGAAATGTCATAAACCCAACAACTGTCGTTGATTTAAGAAGATTATCTTTTGCTGATGACTTTGGCATTATTTTCACTTAAAAGAATGATAACAAGATATCAATCCTTGATAAGTAACGATTCATTAATAATATTTATTGACAATGACCCTATAAATATAAAAGAATACACCCCTTTTTAACATTAAGGCTAATGCTAGGTAATAAATATGGCGAATACACCATCAGCAAAGAAAAGAGCTAGACAGAATAAAGCGAACAGAGAAAGGAATATTGCGCTCAAAAACAGAATGAGAACTTCTGTTAAAAGAGTGCTGAATGCTACAAGTGAGGGAAACGCTGAAGAGGCATCTAGTGAATACAAGAAGGCTCAACCATTGATTGATTCACTTGCAAGAAAAGGTGTAATTCATCCAAATAAAGCAGCAAATCAAAAGAGTAAGCTTGTTAAAAAAATCAAGTCGATCGCTTAAGCCACTCAGGTCTCAAGCTCCTCATCATTAAGCTCTTTAAGTCTATACATTATATCTCTTATGAGTGAGTCCATATTCTCCCCAGTAGCAGCACTTACTCTGTAGATTGGTCCTTGCCATTCTAAATCATCAATAATCAACTTCGACTTCTCCTCAACATTGCTGATTAAATCAGTTTTATTGAAAACCATCCACCTTTCTTTTTTGGAAAGCTCATTGCTAAATTTGTCTAATTCTAGTTCGAGCTTTTTGATTTCAGTTGCAGTTTCTTTAGCTGAGATATTTTGACCTAAGTCTACAAGATGAAGTAAAAGTCTTGTTCTTGATAAATGTTTCAAAAATGCGATACCCAATCCAGTTCCTTCTGATGCACCTTCAATGATTCCAGGAACATCTGCAATCACAAAGCTTTCATCAAAGTTTAATCTCACTACACCAAGATTTGGATTAAGAGTGGTAAATGGGTAATCGGCAACTTTTGGCTTGGCGGATGAAACAGATCTGATCAATGTTGATTTTCCTGCATTTGGATAGCCAAGCAATCCAACATCTGCAAGGAGATTAAGTTCTAAAACAATCTTTCTCTGTTCACCAATTGTTCCTGATGTGGTTTTTCTTGGTGCTTGATTTATGCTTGATTTGAATCTTGTATTACCTTTCCCTCCAATGCCTCCTTTTGCAACCAAGCAAACCTCTCCATCATTTACAAGATCACCCATCATCTCTCCTGTTTCATGATTGGTGATTTTTGTTCCGCAAGGGATTTTGATATAAAGATCCTCACCGCTTAATCCAGTTCGTTTTCTCGACTGACCTCCTTGACCGGAGGTTGCCTGAAATTGATTCTTTACACTAAAATCAATCAATGTATTGATACCGGTCGTCGCGACCAAATAAACACTTCCACCAGAACCGCCGTCACCGCCGTCAGGACCACCTTTTGGGATATACTTTTCTCTTCTGAAGCTTGCCATTCCATTGCCGCCATTTCCCGCTCTGACATTAATAACCGCTTCATCTATAAATTTCATTTTTTTACTGTAGCAAAAAAACTCCAAACTTTGATTTATGGAGCATTAAGTTAAGTGGATTGAGATACTAGTCTGAAAGAGGTGTGACTATTGCGTATTGCTTTAAGCTTGGACCTTTTTTTTCAAATTTAAGTTCGCCATCAATTTTAGCAAACAGCGTGTGATCCTTGCCAATACCAACGTTTTTACCAGCGTGAAATTTGGTCCCTCTCTGCCTAACGATGATATTACCAGCTTGAACTATCTGTCCGCCATACTTCTTTAATCCGAGTCTTTTGGACTCTGAGTCTCTTCCGTTTCTGGAACTTCCGCCTGCTTTCTTATGTGCCATGTTAAGCCCTCTAGATGTTTACTCTTTATCTTTCTTCTTAGCAGCTGCCTTCTTGACACTGATGTTTGTTATTTCAACCAGTGAATAGTGCTGTCGATGCCCGAAGTTTCTTTTGTAATTCTTTCTTCTTTTGAATTTGATAACTTCAATCTTTTTTGACTTTCCTTCTTCAAGCACTTTTGCTTCTACCTTAGCATCTTTTATGTATGGAGTTCCGATTTTAAGATCGGCACCCTCACCCACTGATAGCACTTCATTAAAGACTACCTTTTTACCAATTTCAGCATCGAGTTTTTCTAACTTAAGCTTCTCGCCTTTAGACACTCGATACTGCTTGCCACCTGTTTTAATAATTGCGTACATTTTTTTAATAAATCCAATGTAAAGTGATCGCAATTCTATAGATTAAACCTTTTTTATTCAATAATTTTAATGGTCTGATATATTGTCCAAGCTTT
>CEUY01010321.1_pt1 | contig 15087 bp, 14 predicted proteins | sample 361481 | NCBI WGS metagenome assembly CEUY01 (sample SAMEA2622737, study PRJEB7988) | marine metagenome | isolation source: saline water (ENVO:00002010), including
ATTGATTCAAAAGGATTGTATTCAATTTTTGGTACATGTTTTAATGCAGCAGCATGAAAAACGATATCTACATCTTCAAAAGACTGTGTTAATCTTTCTTTATCTCTAATGTCTCCTAAGAAAAATCTTAATCTATCATCTTTAATTTCATTTTCCATACGAATTTGTTTATCTTCATTTCTACTAAGAATTCGAACAGTTTCAACACCCAATTCAAGAAGTTTTTTAGTTAAGGCGACGCCTAATGAGCCTGTACCACCCGTGATGAGGACTTTTTTTCCTTGTAACATAATCTAACAAAAGAATTGGGCAATTAAAATAGTGCTATTCATACAGAATATGATGTATTTCCTAAATAATTCATTATTTTTGAAAATTCGAGACTATTAATAGGAATACTTAATTTTATATTTTGAAAAATTAATTTAGTTGTTAATTAATTATGAAAATTTGTAAAAAATGTATTCAACCAGATACGCGACCAGGGATATTTTTTAATGATGATGGAGTGTGTGGAGCATGCATTTGGATAGAAGAACAAGAAACAATCAATTGGGATTTACGATTTAAAGAGTTAGAAGGAATAGCAAATTGGGCTAAAAAAAAATCTAATTCAAATTACGATTGTGCAATAGGAGTTAGTGGAGGAAAAGATAGTACAAAGCAAGCATTAACTGCAAGAGATAGATTAAACCTTAATTGTTTATTAGTTAATTATGAACCGGAAAATATTACAGATATAGGAAAACAAAATATTGAAAATTTAAAGAAATTAGGTTTTGATGTAATTACAATCAGACCTAATCCAAATATTGTAAAAAAAATGATGCGATACGATTTTTTTGAACATCTCAATCCAGTTAAAGCCACAGAATTTAGTTTATACTCATCAACATACATTATTGCTGAAAAATTTAATATTCCATTAATTATTCAAGGTGAAAATCCAGGTTTAACATTAGGAGCAAGTTTGACAGGAGTTGGCAAGGATGCAAATGCACTTAATGCAGAACAACTTCAAACATTATCAAAAGGATGGCAAGAGTATCTTAACATTGATGGTATTAATGAAAAAGATCTATTTCTATTTCATTATAACCGCGAGAAGTTAGAAAGTATGGATACAAAAGCAATTTGGTTACAATATTATTTGAAAGAATGGTCTTATAGAAAAAATGCAGAATTTTCAATAGAGAATGGTCTAAAATGTAGAGAGAATGTTGAAGCAAGTGAAATTGGAACTTATGTAAAATTTGCGCAATTGGATTCAGATTTAGTCCATGTTAATCAAATGTTGAAATGTATAAAATTCGGATTTGGGCAGTGCATGGACCATGTTTGTTATGACATAATGGATGGATTGATGAGTAGAGAAGAAGCAATTGGAATGGTTAAGAAATATGACGGAAAATGTTCGGAAAAATACATACTGAATTTTTGTAATTTTATTGACATTACAATAGAAGATTTTTGGAAAAATGTTGAAAAATTCAGAGGCAATATGTGGAAAAAAGTAGATAATGAATGGATGAATGAACTTCATGAATTATTGGCTTAGCAAATTTTGAGACTAATTTTTTATTTTTTATAAGGAATTACTTTCTTACTTCTTCTATTACATCAAATAATTTTGTTTGTCTGGCATTTAGACAGGATTGACATACTATGTTTAATTCACCAGTTCGGAATTGTTCTCTAAGTTCATTGATTTTTTCACCATTCCATAATTCTTTTAATGATTGAGCAGGTATTCCTAACTCAGGAACACCATTAATGTTACCTAAAGTTAGATTCTTGCCTTGAAAAGTACAACAAGGTATTACTGAACCATCCGACCATACAGTTGCAGAATGAAAAGGAGCTTTACAATCTTTTTTATAATTTTCTTTATACATAGGAGGTCTTCTTTTCCATCGTTCTGTTTCAGATAGTTTTGCAAGATTATCAAATTGAATATTTTGGGTTTCTTGAAATTCAATAAAATCCACGACATCTTGCCATTTTTCTTTGAACATTTCAATTTCATGTTTATTTCTAGATTGAACAGTATAAGAAACACGAATTTGAGGGAGTTGTAAATTACGTGAATTTCTTAATTCAATTAGTCTTTTAATGTTATTTTCAATAGATTGTAATTCATTTTGTTTAGAATTAAGAATTGTCAAATTCTGATTGTTTTTTACGTCATCATGGATTTTATTATTTGTCAAGCGAATTTGTTGATATGTTTCTTCAGTTGCAGCATCTAATGAAATATACACTCTAGATACTTCATGTTCAAGAATTTTTTTACACACATTTTCATCCAGTAAGGTTCCATTTGTAAAAATAAAAATATCCATAATACCTGATGAGTTTGCTTCTTTCCAGAATTGATCTATGTCTGAAAACATCAATGGTTCATCACCAGCACCGAACATCAAAGCAGGTAAATTATTTTCCTTAAACTCAGTTAATAATTTTGAAATTGTATCTTGACTAATAACTTTAGTATCTCCTTTTCTATGGGAAGATAAACACATTATACATTCCAAATTACATTTATTCACTACTTCAACCAAAACATTTAGTGGATAGTCAGGAACATGATCATAATTATTATTCTTATTATCTAAAATTTTAAAATATTCTTTACGATAATCCGAAAACTTTTGTCCAAATTTTTTAGTTAATACATCAGTTAATTGTTTTTCAGGATTTATTCTTTCAATTCTTTTAATGTAAGAAGGTCTTGTTTCTGCCTCAGGATTTTCAGTCATACAACATCATTCAATTTACATATGTATTAAATTATTTTATTTTCCAGGTATTTCAAGTTTATCAATAAATTCAGAAATTATTTTACTGGCATTATCAGTATTTGAGAGATAATTTTCTAAAAGTTCTTTATTTTGCTTTACTAAATTTTCTTGTAAATTAACGTCAGAAATAATTTCAGAAATTTTATTTAAATCGTCGTTAAAACTAATTCTAGGAATTTTATTTTTTTGGATTTTTGGTTCTTCATCAGCATAAACTTCTAGGACAGGTTTCTTCAAAATCATAGATTCCAACATTATTGTTGACATTTCATAAAATTCCGGAGTAGTGTGAATCATTATGTCACACGATTGAATTAATTTTTTTGAAGATTTAGTTTGATAAACTGTAATTTCAGGAAAATTTGATTTTAAGAAATCATTTAAAATTTGATTATGAAAATTTTCTCCTGGATGAAGTTTAATTACGATTTTTACATTTTTGATAGATTTTAAGTAAATCAAAAGTTTTGAAATTAATTTTTCATAGTTTAAAAATGAATTTACATTGCATAATCCACTAAAATTAGTCATTGGGTTCAAAGCTAAAAGAATTACTGTAGAATTATTTTTATTTTTTAAATGTGGTACGAAAAAATTTTCATGTTTTGGACTACCAGTGATGATTAATTTTTCCTTTTTAATTCCAAATTTATTATAAAATGATTCATCAGCATTACCCCATAGTAAAAAATAATCAGATTTCAGATCATAAGTGAATTCGGAATCATAACGCTTTTGATCATCAAACAATTCATCATAGTATTTGAAAAATGAATGTTGTAGAAGAAGTGTTGGAATTTTATGATTTAAATGATAATGGAATAATTTTTCAGTTGCACCTTGTTCATTAAGAGATAAAATTGAATTCAAATTTGTCTTTTCTATAATATTTTTTGAAATTATGATTTGTTTTAGATAATGTTCTAACCTTGAATTAAAAATTTTTTCAAATTTATCTTTTAGTACAGGCCAAAATCTAACATTATTTTTTGAAAAAATTGATTCTAAATTATCATTTTCATTTATCCAAAAATTTGATAATTCAGAACGATATTTTTTTTCAATAGTTTTTAACATATTATTACTAATTTTGAAGAAATCATTTGGGTTAATTATTTGACAGTTATTTTTTCTTAAAATTTGAATGGAATCCCAATTCCATATTGCAGATCGACGTTGATTAAATAAAATTGTCTGATGTTTTGATGTAGTAGATAATTCAGAGAATAAAGTTGGAAATGAAGAAGGGTTAAATTCTAAAATTAAATTTCCTTTGTTTTTAGAATCAGGTTTATACCATAATCCAAAAATACTACAAATGATATTTTCCTGAATATTTTTTAAATTATTATAAAATTTTTTAGAAATATAGAATGTTATGGGTTTAGAAAGAAAATTAAATCTTAATTCTATTTGTTCAGCATTAAATCCTTTTTGAAAATTTTTATTTGAAATTACTGTACGAACATGTTTATCTTTTTTGAACTGCTCTACATAATTTTCTAAGTTACTAGATATAGAAAGTTTTTTTGGTTTAAAATTATTAATAATCTTTGATATAGTATAGGTCTTAATTATTATGTTAATAAATTCAAGATGAAATTCCATTTCATTCATCGAACTCAATAAATTTACATTTTCAAATTCTAGATTTTTTGAATTAGGAATTTTTTTGTACCACTCGGTGCAGGAAACAATAAAATCAAACAGCTCTTTTTTTTCTGATTTAGAAATAAAATCATCAGATGTTTCATGCTTAATTTTTTTTTCACTGAGAGTTTTATGTGTAGTATAATCTAATGAAATAATTTTTGATGGATTATTTAGATCAAGTCCTGATACATCAGTTGTAGAATCTAATAATACGAGTTCAAGAGTATCGTTATTCTCTAACTTAAAATTTTTTTTTGTTATTTTTTCCATTTTGACCAATCATAATCATCAAAACTTACATTCATCATTTCATCATCATTTGGTTTCCAAGATACATCTGCCAATACTAGAATTTTCGAAATATTTTTAGATGGATTTACTATTGCAGCCCCTATGCCATTAGAAACTGAAATTAATTTAGATTCTGTGGAATCAGTTTCAATTTCATGATAACTACCATCAGAATCTTTCACAATTATTGACATTTTTCCCTCAATACAATAAAAATAACTTGTTCGATTTTTATGAACATGAGGACCTTTGATTTCTCCGGGATTAACTGAATTTATGTAAACCATTTCTGGATTTTTTATTATTTTATCCCAATCTCTCCAGATAACTGTTAATTCGCCATTAATATGAGAATCCTGTACATCTTTAGTTTTATGACTTTCCAAATCTATTACAGAAAAATTTTGCTTGTCCACTCAAAAAAAATAATTTTTTTAGCCAATAAAAGTTTGGATTTAAAGGTACTAAGCAAATTATACAATATTTTATTAGGATTAGAAAATTTGTGATAATATGAAATTACTTGTAACAGGGGGGCTTGGTTTTATTGGAAGTAATTTTATTTTAAAGATGTTAGATGAAGATGAAAATTTAGAGATAATGAACATTGATGCTGAACTTTATGGGTCAGATCATAGAAATTTAGATAAAGTAAAAAATTCCAATCGATATAATTTTTTGAAAGGTAATATTTCAAATAAAAAATTCATGGAAGAACAAATTGGAAAATGTGATGCCATAGTCAACTTTGCTGCAGAATCACATGTAGATAGAAGTATTAATGATGCAAATCCATTTTTGGTGTCAAATATCAGAGGGGCTTTTACCATACTAGATATAATTACAAAGCAGAAAAAACGAATGGTTCAAATTTCTACAGACGAAGTGTTTGGTAGTTTATCAAACGATACTGCAGATGAACAATCAAAATTTAATCCTTCAAGTCCATATGCAGCCACTAAAGCTGCAGCAGAGCTTTTGATAAATTCTTATGCAATAACATTTCAATCAGATGTTGTAATTACTAGATGTACAAATAATTATGGACCAAGACAATTTCTAGAAAAGTTAATTCCAAAAACAATTATTTTAGCAAATAAAAATTTAAAAATTCCAATCTACGGCGAAGGAAAAAATATAAGAGATTGGATTTATGTTGACGATCATTGTGATGCTGTTAAAATGGCATTATTAGGTGGAAAATCAGGAGAATCATATAATATTTCAGCAAATAATGAAGTTGACAATCTTACAATCGTAAAAAAAATTCTACAAATAATGGATAAATCAGAGGATCTGATTGAATTTGTAGAAGATAGACCAGGTCACGATTTCAGATATAGTATGAGTTCTAAAAAAATATCTGACAAGCTAGACTGGAAAATGAAAACAAGTTTTGGAGAAGGTTTAGAAAAAACAGTTCAGTGGTATTTAGACAACCCTGAAATTTTAAGTAATATTTCTCAAACAGTCCTAGATCCAACTCCATGGAAAAATTCTAATAATTAAAATGGTTTGATATGAAATGAAAGGCATAATTTTACACGGAGGTCATGGAACAAGATTAAGACCATTAACCCATACGGGACCAAAACAGCTCTTACCAATTGCAAACAAGCCCATGTCACAATTTTGTTTAGAAGCGATTTCAGAAACAGGAATTAGAGATATAGCAATAATTATCGGCGGAGTAGGTTCAAACAAAGTAAAAGAGTATTATGGCGATGGAGAAAAATTTGGTCTAAATATTACATATATTGAACAAGATGAACCAAGGGGTATTGCACATGCAATTAGATTGTGTAAAGAATTCATTAATGGTGAAAAATTTCTTGTTTTTCTTGGTGATAATATCATCCAAAAATCCATTATAGATTTTGTTGAAAAATTCAAAAATTCGGATTATGATGCAACAGTTTTGTTATGTGAGGTTGATAATCCCTCAAGATTCGGCATCGCGGACGTAGAAAATGATAATATTGTAAAAATTACTGAAAAACCAAAAAATCCTAAATCAAACTTGGCAGTGACAGGGATTTATCTACTAACACCAATAATTTTTGAAATTATAGATAAATTGAAACCATCATGGAGAAATGAATTGGAGATAACTGATGCGCTAGACAACCTATTGAAACAAAATAACAACATTAGTTTTGAAAGAATTACTGATTATTGGAAAGACACTGGAACCCCTGAAGACATTATTCACGCCAATGGCGAAATTATTAGAAAAATGTTAGAAAGTTCTGGAGCAAATGAAGATCACATGGTTGGACCAGATACTGTAATTGAATCAAATGTAAAAATTATAAATCCAGTAATAATTGGCAATAACTGTCATATCTCTTCAGGTTCTTCAATTGGACCAAATGTTAGTGTAGGAGATAATACAACTATCTCTATATCAAGTATAGAAAATTCAATTATTATGAAAAATTGTAAAATTAATTCTGCCGCAGAAATTCAAAATAGTATTATTGCTAATAATTCAGAAATTAAAGATGAAACAGGAAATAAGAAAATCTTTCTTCTGGGAGAAGGATCAAAGATATCCCTTTGAGAAAAAATTTTTGATTAGTAACAGTAAATATCTAAGTACTTTTGTTTGAGATATGAATGAGTCTCCTCTAGTTAGTATTATTGTTCTTAATTATAATGCAGGAGAATTACTACTAAATTGTATTGATTCCTTAAAAAAATCAAAGTATACAAATCTAGAGATATTAGTTGTAGATAACATTTCATCAGATAATAGTCAAAAAAAATGTAAAGAAAGATTTCCAGATATAAAATTGATTCAAAATAATAAAAATCTGGGGTATTGCGGAGGAAATAATGTAGGAGTTAGAGAAGCTAACGGGGAATTCATCATAATATTAAATCCAGATACAATTATTGAACCTAATTGTATTAATGAGTTAATTTTTGCATATAATAAATTTGGAGAAGGATTGTATCAACCAAAAATTCTTTCATTAGATGAAGAAAATATCATACAAAGTACAGGCAATATGCTTCATGTTTTTGGATTTGGATTTGCCAGAGATAAAGGAAGAAAAGTTGTAGAGAAAATAGAAGATGTTGAAAAGATTGGATATGCTTCTGGGACATGCCTCTTTACATCTAAAGATGTTATTGATAAAGTTGGATTGTTAGATGAATTTCTTTTTCTATATCATGATGATTTAGATTTAGGTTGGAGAGCAGCACAGATTGGAATAGATTCGTACTATGTTCCAAAATCTAAAGTGTTTCATGTTGAAAGTTATTCATTAAAATGGTCTTCAAAAAAATTCTATTGGTTAGAAAGAAATAGGAAATATTGTCTTCTTACACATTATTCTAAAAAAACATTTGAAAAGATGAGATTTTCATTAATGCTTGTAGATTTCTTTGTATGGATGTTTTATTTGTCTAAAGGTTTTCTTGGTGTAAAAATTAGAGCAGAACTAGATATCAGAAAAAATAAACAATTAATTGAAAAAAAGTATAATGAATTAGAGAGTAAAAAAATTATTCCAGATATTGAACTAATAAAGAAATTTCCTGATGAAATATTTGTTCCAACAAACGTTTCACAGCAGTCAATGAATATCACATTTAATTCTATATTGACAAAACTGAGTAAAAAAGTTAAAAAAAATCTTATTTGATCTTTTCAGATATAACAACAGCAACAGCAATTTCATTTTCATGAGATAATGAAACAAGAAATCTATAATTTTCTTCAGAATTTAAAATTTGTATAGTAGGTTTGGAATCCAAATATGATGTTTCAATTTCTGAAAAAAATATTTTTTTATTGATAGATTTGATTAATGCTTCCTTAAGAGCAAATTTTGCTGCAAATTTTTCGTAATAATTTTTAAATTTTAAACAGTAACGTATCTCAGTTTCTGAAAAAATTTTTCTGTAAAAATTTTTATTTTCGATAAATGATTTATTTTTAAAATTTTCAATATTTACAATATCTATGCCTATTCCAAAATTTTCAATCATCTCGAACTATTACTCTCCCTATTCCATAAAGAAGAATTTTGTTTTCTTGATTAGTTATTTTAGATTCAATTTTTAAAATTTTTGTAGATATACTTTTGTCTATTACTTTACTTTCAATTTTTAAATTGTCACCAATAAAACATGGATGACGAAATTCAAGATCTTGTGAAAAATAGAGTGCGTGTTTTCCAGGCAAATACATACCGTCTATCCGAGATAAGAACGAAGCAAGTAACATTCCATGAACAACTCTTTTCTTAAATGAGGTTGATTTTGCATATTCATTATCCATATGAATCGGGCTAAAATCACCAGAAATATCAGCAAAATCATCAACCATGGATTCTGTTATAGTAATTTGAAATTCTTTTGATAATCCTATATGAATTTCATCAAAGGTATATTCAGAAAATTTTTCAGTCATCTAATTCAACATTATGGTTTTTTAGATGTCTTTTGATGTCAGCGACTGTTTTCACATCAGTAATTTCTGAAATTGTGAATTTTACATTGAAATGATTTTCAAGTTCATCAACTAAAATCAATCCATTAAAAGAATCCCATGATTCTATATTTTCCGGTCCAGATTGATCAGTTACTTCAGACTCAGAAATTGAGAAAACTTTTGCAATAATTTTATGTATATCGTTTGCCATTATTCAATTTCCACCTTCAAGTGCTTTGGTGATTTTACATCATTATTTAAATTATAGACCCAAAAATTATCTTGTTTTTTAAATCCAAAATCTGCAAGAAAATTTTCAGATGGTTTGTTTTTTTCTGTAGGTATAAACTCAGCTTTTATTTCTTCAATACCATTTTTTTTAGCATTTTTTAAAATTTGAGATAATATAGCATCTTCAATCCCTCTTCCCATAACTCTACAACTTAAAAGAAACGTATCGATTAACCATGATTTTTCATTTTTTTTAACAATGTAAACTCCAGTAATGCCATTATCTCCAAATTTATCGGTAACTTGTGCACATCCTACTTCAAAATTTTCATTACTTGAGAAATCTCTAATTTCTTCTTCTTGATATCTTTTTGTTGTTAAATTAAATTGGTTAGTTTTTAGTGTAAGTTGAGAAATTCTTGGAATTAAAAAGTCACTAGATTTTTTAATTTTTACTTTAATGTTTAGTTGTTTTAAAAATTCATCTAAATTTGAAATTGATTGTTTTAATTCATGTCGCTCTCTTTGTTGGGCATACATTTCTCCACGAGTTCTATCTTCGTTTGTACTTTGTAAGACATTAAAATCATTAAGATTCTTAAGAATTGATGAGTATTGTGAAGGATCTTTTGGCAAATCAATAGTCAAAATTTCAGGAAATTCTTGTTTAATTCTTTCTTGATTCAACCTATCATCATCAAAAAATACAATACTACTTAATCCAATATTGATTTCACTTGCAATTTGTTTTATATTTTGAGCTTTATCATTCCAATTTATTTGTATACTAGCAAAATTTTTTTCTCTTAAGATCATATTAGGATGTTCTTTTATTACTTTTATTGCATCATCGAAATTATTTTTACTGTTAATGGCCAAAATAATTCCTTGATGCCATAATGATAATAATTGTTTTTGAAAATCAACAAATGCTTTCCCATTTGATGTATGTCCCAATTCAATTCCATCAAATCCATCTTCACCTACCACTCCACCCCATAATGTATTATCTAAATCCAAAACAATACATTTCTTATTTTTGCTACAGAATGGTTTAACAAATCCCATTAATTCATTTGCCAAATAAGGAATGAAATTTAAGGCAATCTGAATATCACCAACATGAAATTGTCGATAATCAAAAATATTTTGTTCGCCAAATTTTGAAATAAAACTATTAAAATCATAAACAAACAATGAATTTGATTTTTTTGATAAATTACGTAATGATTTATTTATTTCTTCAATCATTTCATGAAAGCTATAATCTGTTTTTGTTTCAATTATGCCATTTGGTGAATAATATGGTATGTTAAAATTTGTTATAATTAGTTTAGAATTTGTATTAATATTAAATTGTTGAATTAAATTTTCTAATTCAATTATCTTATTTTTCACAAATAATTTTCTTTCATCAACTGAAATGTTATAAGGAAAATAGAAATTTTCGCCAAAAAAACTTCGAATGTCAATAAATAAAAATGTAAGATCCGGATTAAACTTATACAAATTACTTGACTTCTCAAGAAGCTCTTGATTATATTGATTATATGGTGCAACATATGATTTGTAAGTTATTGATGATTCAGCACATTTTACCTTGAAACATTCATCAAGACCATTTAGTGTGAAGCTTGCAAGTATTGCAATCTTTACAGTTTTATCATTATCTGAAATTTTGATGTTTTTTGATGAAGAGATGTATTCGGAGAGATTTTTTTCCATATCCATTGAAAAAATTTTTCAAGGATAAATCTTGTGTATCAAAATATAGTTTAAAATTGGAAATAAATGAACTCTCTAGCACTTCCAACATAAAACATTGCAATTGATAAGAAAAATATGAATAAAATACTAGCCCAATAGTGAATTTTCAAGTTTGATATTCGTTCAGGAAGATTTCCCTTCTTAAATGAGATAAAATGCAAAATTGAAAATAGGATTACTAGCATAATTGGAAATTCATTATCACGAATAATTTTGATAGTTCCATCTATTGCAAAATCCAGGAAAACATATTTTGTCATTGCAAATATCATATGATCAAAATCTTTCATCCAAAATGCAATGAATGTAAAAAATACTAGATATTGTGTTACAAAAATACTAGATATTTTTCCAATTTTTAATTTAAAGAACTTGTGTGATGAAGCATTAGGAAAATTCTTTCTTAAAATTGTATAGAAAGCAAGAATGAGTCCGTGTATTCCGCCCCAAATTAGAAAATTCCAAGAAGCACCATGCCAGATACCCATTAAAACCATTGAAATCAATAAACTAATGAAAACAAGACCTCCTGATTTTCTATTCTTAAAAACTAACGGATAGTATAGATAATCACGTACCCATGTTGAGAGACTGATGTGCCATCTAGTCCAAAAGTCAGAAGGTGAAGTAGCAAAAAATGGTTTGTTAAAATTTAATGGAATTTTAAATCCCAATATAGCAGCAGCGCCAATAGCAATATCTGAATAACCGGAAAAATCACAGTACAATTGAATACCAAATGCAATAGTTCCAATAATTATAGAAAATGATTCCATACCAAGTGGATTTGAAAAAATATTATTTACAAAAGGTCCTATGTTATCTGCAAAAAACATTTTTTTGAAGAATCCAATAGACATTAACGTTAAACCAAATTTTAAATTATGATTATGTATAACAAATAATTTTAATTTTTGTGTACTTTCATTTTGATTAATTTTTTCTCTAAGTTGAGGTAAAAATTCACTTGCTCGTAGAATTGGTCCTGCCACAAGTGGAGGAAAAAATGCAACAAAGAATGTATATTCTTTAAGAGTTTTTGATGGTTGTAAACTACCACGATAGATATCTATGATATAACTTAATGACTGGAATGTATAAAATGAAATGCCTATAGGTAAAGCAATGTTAAGAAGAGGTATTTCGGTATGAAGATCAATAAATGTACCGAACAAATTGAATTGTGCTATTGCAAAATCTGCATATTTAAAAAAACCAAGTATTCCTATACTTCCAACTATACCTATAATGAAAAAGATTTTTTTTCTCATCATATTATGAGAATTATAAATTTCTCTTCCAACATAGAAATGAAGAAAAATAGTGAATATCAAAATAGAAACTAAATAATTATCAGTATAATATAGAAAAAAGAGACTGGATAAGATTATGAAAATATGTTGAAATTTTCTATATTTCCACATAGATATTGTGGAGATCACTACAAAGAAGAATATCAAAAAATCTAAGGAGTTAAACAGCATGAATATTAATCTCCTTTAGTAAAATTTCTAGAATATCTTTTGAATATATTTGAGTGTCTTTATTTATTGCAATATGTATTCCATCTCTCCAAATTTCCATTTCAGCATATTTGTCATGAAGAAAATATGCAGAGATATCATTTTTTGAATATTCTTCAAGCATTTTTTCAAAATTATGAATATTACTTTCAGTTACAGAAGTTTGGAGATAAGGTGTTGAAAAAAATATTAACTTAATATTATTTTTTTTAGATTCAGAGATTATTTTTTTTAATGAAATGATTTGTTCGTTATAATCGGAAAGATCTAATCGAGCTGATTTTTGACTATCATCTAATTCTTCTTTTAGATCTTTTATGGGAGTAATAGAAGTTTCATAGAAGTTTATGAACGGATGGTGATGAGGTTGAGGACCAAATAAGAAATATTTCAAAGTCAACAAAGTTCGATCTTTGGGAGAACCAGGAATGTTATCTTGAATTGGTGTTATTAGATCAATAAATTGATTTTCAAAAATAATTTTTGGATTTAATAACATTTCAGAAAAAGAATCGTTAGAATCAGTATTAATTCTAAAATTTTTCATATCTAAGCCATATATGATAATATCAGGATTATGTGAAATAATATTGGATAGGCTTTGAAGTCTTTTTTTTGGAGAATCAGACATATCAGCTAGATTGAATAATTCATAATCGATATCATTCAAAGATAATTGTTGATTAACATATTTCGCATCAATTGGGTAAATAGTACTAGAACCAATCAAAAAAATCCTTTTTTTATTATCTTCATTAAAATTATTTGATGAGAGTAATCCATACCAATCAGGGTCATAATTATTAATGTAAACACTCATCGAGGTGCCAAAAATTACACTAACAATGATTATTGTGAAAAAAATAGAAAATAATATCTTATAATTCATGAATTCTAGTATTTTGGATTCGATTTGAATATTTAAATTACAAATTTCATTCACTATTAATTCCTATTTTTTTATCAGAAAGACTTAGAAGGAAAAAATCAACGATAATCTTGATTGTAATGTCAAAAGATGAAAATACATTTCCAATAAACGAAAAAGAAGTAATGGATTTCTATGGTTACACAGGAGGTTTTGGAAGATTCAAAATGAAGATAAAATTTTTACGAAGTTGGATTTTGCATTCTTTAGCATATTCTTCACCAATGTCAAATTTTTCAATTTCAATGCAAAAATCAAGAGGAGTGACAATAGGAAAAAACTGTCATTTCAATCCATATGTTTTGATTGATTTGATTTACCCAAAAATGATAGAGATAGGTGACAATGTCACCCTTGGTTCACATTCCATGATTTTTGCTCATAGTAATCCATCAGCAAATTTATTTTTAAAACAAGGAGATTTTCCAAGAAAAGTATCAAAGGTAATCATAAAATCAGGAGCAGTGATTAATCCTGGTGTAATAGTCATAGCAGGGGTAACAATTGGTGAAAATTCAATTATTTCTCCTAGAAGTGTTGTAACTCAAGACATACCGGATTACTGTATAGCAGTAGGTAACCCTGCAAGAGTTATAAAAAAAATTAATCATTAGAAGGAAAAATGAATGTTTTAGGTATAGATTTTGAAGATTGGTTTCATCCAGAACTAATTCAAAAATCAATTTCAGATACTAATAATGAACCAAAAATAATTAATGGAATTCATAAAATTCTTGAATTGTTACGACAAAAAGAAACTAAAGCAACATTTTTCGTAGTTGGAGAATTATTAGAATACAAACCTGAATTATTAGATTTAATTTTAGAAAATGATCATGAGATAGGATTTCATACCATGAAACATGACAGAATAGATTCATCAATTTCTAAGGAAGAATTTGATGAGGAAGTAAAGAAATTTGCAAAATTAACTAATGGTAAATCAAAAGGATTTCGTGCGCCAAGTTTTTCTCTTAATATGAATAGTTCATGGGCAATTGATGTATTGAAAGAAAATGGATACATCTATGATAGTAGCGTAGTTCCAGCAAAAACAAGCTTGTATGGAATTCCCGATGCGGAAACTAAACCATACAAAATTTCAAGTCAAAATCTGAAAAACAATTCAGATAATGGAAAAATTTTAGAATTTCCATTACTAGTTACAAGATTTTTGGGTAAAAAAATACCAGCTGCTGGAGGATTTTACTTAAGGACTCTCCCAACAAGAGTAATTGAAAATGCCATAAAATCGTATGAAAAAAATCAAATTCCAGGGGTATTTTACATTCACTCTTGGGAATTAACTCCAGAATTTATGCCTAAAATCAAACTACCCAAAAAGGATCATTTCATCACATTCCATAATATCAATAAAGCATACCCTAGAATGGAGAATTTATTGGAGAAATTCAAATTTACATCATTTAGTAAGTTTATTCAAGA
>CEUY01206132.1_pt1 | contig 15046 bp, 8 predicted proteins | sample 361481 | NCBI WGS metagenome assembly CEUY01 (sample SAMEA2622737, study PRJEB7988) | marine metagenome | isolation source: saline water (ENVO:00002010), including
GGCAGTTTTTTCGCAAATTCATGGAGTGTTATGGGTAAATCGTTGGTGATCGTTGAGTCTCCCGCCAAGGCTAAGACCATTAACCAATATCTCGGCAAGGAGTATGTGGTCCGGTCCAGCGTCGGCCACGTTCGTGACTTGCCCGTCAGTGGATCGAAAAAGAAGGTCGATCCCAAGAAACGTGCTGAGCAGGCGGCCAAGACCCGCAAGTTGTCGCCTGCCCAGAAGGCGCGGTACCGAAAGGAGAAGGCCCGCCGAGATCTGGTGCTCAACATGGGCATCAATCCTGAAAAGGGATGGGAGGCCAATTACCAGGTACTGCCCGACAAGGTTAAAGTGGTTAATGAGCTTCAGAAACTGGCGGCTGAAAGTGACGCCATCTATCTTGCCACTGACCTCGACCGCGAGGGAGAAGCGATTGCCTGGCATCTCAAAGAGGTGATCGGCTCAGATTCCCAGCAATACCATCGGGTGGTCTTCAACGAGATTACCAAGCAGGCGGTTCAGGAAGCATTTTCACACCCAGGGAAGTTGGATGAGGATAAGGTCCAGGCTCAACAGGCCCGTCGTTTTCTGGACCGGGTGGTGGGCTTCATGTTGTCACCCCTGCTATGGGCAAAGATTGCCCGCGGCCTGTCGGCGGGACGGGTCCAGTCGGTGGCGGTCAGTCTGCTCGTGGAGCGCGAGCGTGAGATTCGCGCATTCGTGCCGGAAGAGTACTGGGAAATTTTTGCCGATACCCGCTGCCCCGAGGGGAGTTTGCGCCTCGAGGTCGTCAAGCAGGCCGGTGAAACCTTTCGTCCGGTGAATCAGGATGAAGCCCAGGCTGCGGTTGCCCTGTTACAGGCCAATCCCTACCAAGTCAGTGACCGCAGTGACAAAAAGACGCAATCGCGACCGAATCCGCCGCTGATCACATCGACGCTGCAGCAGGCAGCCAGTACTCGTCTTGGCTTCTCGGTAAAGAAGACAATGACTTTGGCGCAGCGCCTCTACGAAGCAGGCTTCATTACCTACATGCGTACGGACTCAACCCATCTGAGCGCGGATGCGATTTCGGCAGCAAGGCATCTCGTCGCCCAGACATACGGCGACGAGTATCTGCCTGCCTCGCCCAATGTTTATGCAAGTAAGGCGGATGCACAAGAGGCCCATGAAGCCATTCGACCAACGGACGCAAATCGGGTTGGTCGGCAACTGTCACTTGAACGGGATCAGGAACGACTGTACGACCTCATCCGGAACTACTTTCTCGCATCCCAAATGACCCAGGCCCGTTTCCTGAGTTCCACGATCACGGTGCATTGCGGTGATTTCGAATTGCGGGCGCGGGGTCGAATTCTGCAGTTTGACGGGTATACGCGTGTGCTCCCTCCCGCCGGCAAACAGGAAGACAAAGTGCTGCCGGATATCCCGACGGGACAGGAGCTGACACTGGATAGCCTCGATCCCGTCCAGAACTTCACGAAACCCGTCGGCAGATTTACAGAAGCCAGTCTGGTCAAGGAGTTGGAGAAGCGGGGCATCGGCCGACCTTCTACCTATGCCTCCATCATTTCGACTATCCAGGACCGGGGTTACGCCAAGCTCGTCAATCGACGGTTTTTTGCCCAGAAGGTCGGCGAGATAGTGACGGACCGTTTACGCGAGAACTTTGAGGACCTGATGGACTATGGGTTTACCGCAGGGATGGAAGAAAAGCTGGATGAAATTGCGGAAGGTCACAAGGACTGGAAGGATGTGCTGGATGATTTTTACTCCGATTTTTCTATCCAGCTTGAAGCCGCAAAAGGGGAGGGGGAGGGCAAGGCCGCCATCGGCGGCATGCGTGCCAATATCCCGACCGATACCGATGTGGCCTGCCCCACATGCGGCCGCCAGATGCAGGTGCGTACCGGGGCGACGGGCGTGTTTCTTGGATGTTCCGGCTATGGCTTAAGTCCCAAAGAGCGATGCACCCAGACGCTAAATCTGATTCCGGGCGACGAGACCGAAGATGCAGCTGCGGACGATGACGATGAGGCTCGGAGGCTCGTGGACGTACGTCGCTGTGGTATCTGTCATAGCGCGATGGAACCCTACTTGATTGATGAGAAGCGCAAGCTGCATATCTGTGGCAACAACCCAGACTGCGCAGGCTTTGAAATCGAACACGGCGAGTTCAAGGTAAAGGGCTACGATGGGCCCACGCTGGAGTGCGACAAGTGCGGTGCGGAGATGCAGTTGAAGACAGGACGCTTTGGTAAGTACTTCGGCTGCACGGCTGAGGCGTGCAAGAACACCCGCAAACTGCTGCGAAACGGCGAGCCTGCACCGCCGAAGGCGGATCCCATTCCCATGCCGGACCTGCGTTGCGAAAAAGTGGACGATTTTTACCTGCTGCGCGACGGAGCTTCTGGAATATTTCTCGCTGCCAGCCAGTTTCCCCGTAACCGGGAGACGCGTGCACCACTGGTTAAGGAAGTTGCAAGCGTTGCGGATCAACTGGATCCCAAGCATCGTTACCTTGCTTTGGCGCCCAGGGAAGACCCTCAAGGTAATCCCGCACAAATCCGCTATAGCCGAAAGACCCGCGAGCAGTACGTCATGACCGAGTCTGACGGCAAGACAACCGGGTGGAAGGCTTTTTATCGTAACGGTGAGTGGGAAGCGTTGGAAAAAGCGCCGCCGGTGCGTAAAACCACTCGAAAGAAGACCAAGGCCGCGAAGAAAAAGACCAAGGTCGCGAAAAAGAAATCCGCCGGCACACCCTCCACCGCACCCTGAGCGGTTTGTGTAATGCTAGAAAAGCCCCTCCATGGGATCCTCTTTGGACTGCGCGTGCGGGATAGTCGGTTGGGTTCCGGCAACAAAAAATTCGAGATAGCCTTCAGGATCTTCTGCGTCGGTCGGTAACCCGCTTTGGCGATTCACGCGAAGGCGGATGATGTTCTCCGGAATCCGCTGTCTGGTGTGTGCTTTGCCTGACAACGCGGTTTCCATGAAATCCAACCAGATCGGCAGTGCGGCCCGCGCGCCTGATTCTCCCTGGCCCAAATCCTGTGGATGGTCAAAACCGACCCAGACAGTGGCCACGACATTGGAACTGTACCCCGTGAACCAGGCATCGAAATAATTGTTGGTGGTTCCGGTTTTACCCGCCGTGTCATCCCGGCTCAGCCTTTGTGCTGACTGACCGGTGCCGGAGCGAATGACTTCGCGCATCATGCTGTCTAGGAGAAAAGCGTTCTGCGCAGAGATGACGCGCTGTGAGAAGCGTCGATCCGGTGAGGTGGCCGAAGCATCCGATGCCGCAGTAAACGATGTCTCACACCCGGAGCAAGACATCTGCCGATTGGCGTATTCGACAATCTGACCGGAAGGATCTTCAACCCGGGCGATAAAAAAAGGTTCCACAAGATAACCCCCGTTGGCAAAGACACTGTAGGCTCGGGCGACCTCTATAGGCGTCACCGTGGCCGAACCTAGGGCGAGGGATAATCCCTGAGGAAGCCGGGTACGGTCGAAGCCAAACTTCTCAAGATAGTCGCGTACCGCTTCCACGCCGAGCGCGCGAACCAAACGAACCGATACAAGATTCAGCGATCTGCTCAGCGCTTCGCGCAATCGGGTAGGTCCGAAAACCTTCTTGCTGTAGTTCTGTGGTCGCCAGTCGCCCCCGACGTCATCCTCGATGACAACCGGCGCTCCACTGACCAGGCTGGCGGGAGTAAATCCGTTCTCGAGTGCGGCGGAGTAGATGAAGGGTTTGATATTGGAGCCGGGCTGGCGCAGCGCCTGCGTGGCCCGGTTGAAATTACTCTTCGCGAAATCGAAGCCGCCGACCAGTGCCAACAAGGATCCGTCTGACGGGTTGAGCGAGATGAGGGCACCCTGAACCTGAGGCACCTGTGCCAGACGGAGCTCATCTTGGGTACTGCGTGAAAGATAAACGACGTCTCCGGGATGCAGAATCTGCGATGGACTGCGAGATGTCCATCGCCACCCCTCGTAACCGATGGAAGCGGGTCCTCGCTCGGCAGTCAGGACTTCGAGCGCATCGCCCCCGGGCCGCAAAACCATCGCGGGTATCAACCCGCCGACAGAGCGATACTGTGACAGCGTCTCAATGCGATCGGCTGATGCCGTGACTTTGGCGGGATCGATAGTTCCGGCTGGCCCTTGATAGCCGTGACGTTCGCTATACGCAAGAAGTCCCCGGGTCAAGACGTCTGTGGCCGCGCTCTGATAATGGCTGTCGATAGTGGTGTATACCCGAAAGCCGGATTCATATGCCGAGGGGCCGTAGCGGGAGAACATGTACTCGCGCACCATCTCGCTGACATAAGGCGCGTCAATCTCGATTTCCTGACGATGCCGGGCGGCGGTCAGCGGCATCGTCGACGCCTCCTCAAATGCGGCGTCATCGATCAGGTTCAGTCCTTGCATGCGGCGCAGCACATAATCGCGACGCTCAAGAGCCCGGGCCGGATTGCTTACTGGATTGATGTTTGATGGCGCTTTGGGTAGGCCCGCCAGCATCGCAAATTGGGCCAGGGTGAGTTCAGCCAACGGCTTGTTGTAATAAAAAGCGGCTGCCGCCTGAAAACCGAACGATCGATGCCCCAGAAAGATTTTGTTGACGTAAAGTTCAAGGATCTCGGCTTTATCGAGTTCCCGTTCGAGTTTGAAGGCGAGCAGGGCCTCCTTGATTTTTCGGGTATAGGTCTTTTCCCGGGAAAGGAAATAGTTGCGCGCGACCTGCATCGTGATCGTGCTCGCACCCTGACGGGTTTGTCCGGATTTCAGGTTAGTGATGAGGGCCCGGGCAACGCCAAGCGGATCAACTCCGTGATGACTGAAGAAACGGTCATCCTCTGCAGCCAGGATCGCGTTGATCAGGTCTTTGGGCGTGTCCTCAATCCGGATGGTAATTCTTCTCTCATCTCCGAATTCACCCATGAGTCTGCCGTCGACGCTGTATACGCGAAGAGGTTCTTTGAGCCTGATGTCTTGCATCACGCTTGTTGGGGGGAGATCGGGCCAGATCACGGTAATGACCGTGATGAGGGCAGCCGAGATCCCGCCAACGGCAAGCGCAAGTAGCCAGAAAAGGGCTCGAATGAACATAGAAAACAGTGGGCAGGTGGTTGCCGACATCCAGATCGTGCCGGACTGTGGAATTTTATCAAACCCTAGCGTGTGACACCCTACCCGGGGGGTCAGGGTACACTTATCCTATGGGAATCTTTCGCAGAGCGAAGCGGCCAGCACTGGGTATCGATATCGGCAGTGCTGGCGTCAAGGTGCTGGAACTGTCCACGGCCGGCAGAGGCTTTAAAGCGACCCGCGCGGGCGTTGAACCGCTGCCAAAAAATGCCATCGTGGAGCATCGCGTCAACGATTTGCGACTGATCAGCGACGTGGTCCGACGGGCAGTGAGTCACTCGCGCAGTTCCCGCAAAAAAGTAGTGGTGTCGGTTCCCCAAACCCACGTCATTACCAGAACCATAAATCTGCCCGCGGGCCTCGCCGAACGCGAAATTGAAGAGCAGGTCATGATCGAAGCGGCTCAGCAGATCCCACACCCTCTGGATGAGGTCAATCTGGATTTTGAGGTCTCTGGCGGGGCGCGGAACGGAAACGATGACCAAATTACGATCACAGCCTGCCGTAAGGAAATTGTCGAAGATTATGCTGCGGTCATGGAGCTTGCAGGTCTCAGCGCAATGATCGTTGACGTGGGGCTAGCCGCTGTTGAGCGGGGTTACGGTTTTGTCGCGCAGACCCTGGGTGATTCGCTGGAGGGACGGGCGATTGCGCTCATGGATTTTGGCGATGTCACGACGCGGCTGGATCTTTTTGTTGACGGTCGTTCGATTTACGGCCGTGAACAGAATTTCGGCGGTCGCATTCTTACAGAGAATGTGCGCTCCCGTTATGGCATCGACTACCGTGAAGCGGAAGCGCTTAAACGCGGTGGGGATCTGCCGCAGAATTATGAGCAGGATTTGTTGGAACCGTTTCGCCAGGCTATGGCGCGTGAGGCGGCCCGCAGTGTTGAGTTCTGCCTATCAGCCCAGCTGGGCCTGGACCGGGTAGATGCATTGGTCATCAGCGGCGGTTGTGTGCAGATCGAGGGTACCGCTGCTCTGATTGAATCCCATGTGGGTGTGCCGACTGTGCTCGGCGATCCTTTCGGCCCCGGAAGTGCAATCAAGGCAAACAAACTGGTTGCGAGATACGGGCCCAGTATGATCAAGGCGGCTGGCCTGGCGATCCGGGGAGCAGGATGAACCAGGGAGTGAATCTGCTACCTTGGCGCGAAGAGCGCCGCCAACGTCAGCGGCGTCGTGCCGCTACGACTTCGGCAGTACTGGTGCTGATCGCAGTCGGAATCCTCGGTGGTGTCTGGTGGTCACAAGACCGTGATCTCAAGTATCAGCAAAGCCGAAATCAATATCTGCTTAACGCTATTGCCGAGGTGGAAGCGCAGCTTAAGGAGATCGATGATATCGAGGAACGCAAGGAGGCGCTCCTCACCCGCATGGCCATTATTCGTGAATTGCAATCCGAACGCGTCACCCTGGTACGGGGCATGACTGAGTTGGCGACGACCATCCCCGAAGGGATCTTCTTCTCATCACTGCAGCGTAGTCCGGAGGGCGTCAGCCTGACGGGTATGGCTCAGTCCAGTTCACGGATTTCGGCTCTGATGGAGCAGTTGACCAACACGCCGTCATTCGATCAGCCTGAATTGAATGTGATCAATGTTGGTGATACGCAGGAATTCGAACTGTGGGTTTCGTCGGTACGGTCAGAGACAGATCAACTCACACCAGAGGACCCACAATGATGAATTGCTGGGCAAAGCGCTAATGAGTTGGCTTGATGATCTGCGAGGTGTAGATATCAACGATCCGGCAGAGTGGCCGCCCTGGTTTGTGGTCGTCGTGTCTTTGTTGGTATGTGCGGCACTGATCGGCGGCGGATGGCAGTTTCTAATTCGTGACCAGCGGCTCAGCCTTGAGTATGAGCAGGATCATGAAACCGAGCTTCGACGGACTTTCACGATCAAAAAAGGAATGGTAGTCAATTTGCCGGCCTACCGGGCCCAAATGGTTGAGATAGAGACCATGCTGGCCGAGCTCGTACAGCAACTGCCGGACAGCAGCGAGGTACCTTCCTTGCTGATTGCGATCACCGAAGCCGGTGCGCGCCGAGGACTTGAATTCGTCGTGTTCGATCCGCAGGAACAGGAACTGGGGGATTTTTACTCCACGCTTCCGATTCTGATGGAAGTCAGAGGCGGATATCACCAGCTGGCAAACTTCATCAGTGACCTGGCGCAGATGCCGAGGATTGTCACGGTCGGGGATATGGAGATTACCGCCGATGAAGCAGGCGTATTGACTTCGTCTTTGGTCGTTAAGACCTATAGTTATCTATCGGGAGGCCTCTAAAGGATGTGGCCTGACACCAGAGAGTTCAGATCACGATTACGGATCGGGTGGCTTGTCACCATCGTGCTGACGGTAGCAGGATGCGCGGAAGAGCGCACGTTGAGTGATCTGACACAGTTCGTCGAAACGACCCATCGCGATACGGTGCCCAAGGTGGAGCCGCTACCGGAGCAGATGCCTGTGGTCTCGGTGACCTACCAAGCAGACCCGAGTCAAGATCCTTTTGCGCGGAGCAATGTATTCGGCACGCCAGAAGCACAAGTGATAGCCGAACCTGAGCCGGATCCCCTGGAACCCGATGCTGACCGGGCGCCAGAGCTTCTGGAGCAGTTCCCACTGGACGCGCTGCAGATGCTGGGTACGCTGCAGTTGGAAGGCGCCACCTGGGCGCTCGTCAGTGCGCCCGATGGGGAAATCCACCGCGTTATGGTGGGGTCCTATCTGGGCCAGAATAACGGCAAGATCGTTGCCATTGACTCGTCAGAGGGCGTACTCCGGATCGAGGAACGCTATCGGGGAGTCTCAGGCCGATGGGAACTTCGTCCAAGCGAAATGCGTTCTGGCAGATAACCGCCCGTGACCTGGTGTAAATTCAGCATGATGCGTTCCTTACCGTCTTTCAATCGCCTCAGGAAAAAATCGATCCTATGGGTGCTCGCCGCTTTGCTGAGCTTAGTCGAGACACCGGTTTTCGCGGACGATGGGCCGACCATTACACGTATAGATCACGCCAGCCTTTCTGGAGGTCGAATGCAGATCGATATCTACTCCTCGACTGCGCTGCCGTCGCCCCGAGTGTTTCGAACAAGTGCTCCGGACCGGATTGTCCTGGATTTTTTTGGCGTCCGATCGGAACTTAAGTCCTCAATGATCGATGTGGGACGAGGGGCAATCGAGAACATCCTGATTGCCCAGGACGAGGAGCGGTCGAGAATGGTCATTAACCTGATTTCCGCAGTCGGGTTTGTGTCCGAGGTGGCTGATAACAGACTGACCCTGGTGATGGATCCGGTGATCGCCGGTTCAGGCGACGGTGCTGATGACGACATATCCGAAGACCCAATAGCGCAGACCGGCCAGGATCTCACTCGGATCGGATTAATTGACTTTCGGCGCACGCCCGAAGGCGCAGGCCGCGTCATTCTCGAGTTTGACAGCGAGCAGGCGTTGGTGGATGTGCATGAAAACCTGGGAGAAGTGGTGCTGGATATCTCAGGCGGTCTGCTCGACGAGGCGCTTGTACGGAGACTGGACGTGATCGATTTTGCAACGCCGGTTCAGTTTATCGATGCGTTTGCAACTGACAGCGGCGCCCGGGTTGTTGTAGCGCCGCGGGGCGAGTTCGAGTTCGCTTCGGTCCAGTCCGGAAAACGCTTTACCCTTGATGTGTCTGTTAAGCCGGTCTCCGGGGAGGATGATCAGGCGATCGCGTACAGCGGCAAGATGATCAGTTTCGATTTTCAAAACATTCCGGTCCGTAGCGCGTTGCAGCAAATTGCCAACGAGACCAATCTGAATTTCGTCATCAGTGATTCTGTTGCGGGAGACATGAGTCTTCGACTCAAGGATGTTCCCTGGGATCAGGCGCTTGACACGATCATGCAGACCAAAGGTCTGGCGCGACGTCAGCAGGGCAATGTGGTCTGGATTGCGCCGGCAGAGGAAATTACCAATCAGGAACGTCTGGTGCTGGAGGCGTCGCGTCAGGTGAGCGAACTTGAGCCACTGGTCTCCGATCTGATCCAGATCAACTATGCCAAGGCGGAAGATATCGCGAATCTGCTCAAGTCGGTGCGGGCTATTGAGCCCGATGTCCAGCAATCCATGTTCGGCAGTGTTTCCGTGTCGGAGGTTCCGACCGAGGAAAATCGACTGCTGTCCGATCGGGGCAGTGTCACCGTAGATGAGCGGACCAACTCTTTGCTGATTCAGGATACGGCGCAGAAAATCCGCGAGATCCGTGAGCTCATCAGTGAGTTGGATCGTCCTGTGAAGCAGGTGCTGATCGAGACCAGAATCGTGGAGGCCAACGAAGACTTCAGCCGCAATATCGGTGTAAAGCTCGGCCTTACCGGAATCAACAGTAATACGGACCTGGGATCGATGATGGGTTCGGGATCCCTCGCCAATACCGCGACGGTGCGCAATGATGGCATCAGCTCTAGTGGAGATGGATCTCTGGGGGTCAACCTGCCGGCCCAGGGCATCGGTTCGGTTTCCCCGGCGTCGTATGCTTTTACCCTGGCCAAAGCGGGTGCCGGATGGGCCTCACTAATCGATCTTGAAATTTCTGCGCTTGAGGCCGAAGGCAACGGCAAGATCGTGGCCAATCCGAGGCTGTTGACGGCGGACAAGCAGGAAGCCCATATCGAGCAGGGTCAGGAGCGTATTTTTACGACCAATACCCTGGGAGAGGGAACCGTCGTCACAAAAAAGGCGGTATTGGGGCTCACCGTCACGCCGCAGATCACGCCGGACGATCGCGTCATTCTGGATGTCTTCGTGACCAAGGACTCGTTTGTCTCGCCCACAGAGGAAAATATCAACACCCTTCAGGTCCGGACCCAGGTACTTCTGGATAATGGGGAAACCATTGTGCTGGGGGGTATCTATACCCAGCAGACTTCTGAAAGCGTATCGAAGGTGCCGGTGCTGGGAGACCTGCCTGTGCTCGGCCCGCTTTTCAGAACCAAGGGAATCCTCGATAATCGGCGGGAACTGCTGATTTTCCTTACGCCAAGAATCATCAATCCCGTCCTGACCGCCGGCTAGACGCAGGTTGGCGGGAAGTTGCTTTAGGACTCAATCGATCCGGTTTCATGATCTCTGCAAGTAATATTTATCTCGTGGGCCCCATGGGTGTGGGCAAGACCACGGTGGGCCGCTCTCTTGCCAAAAGTCTTGGGATGGAGTTTGTCGATTCTGATCAGCAGATTGAGGAGCGCACCGGCGTCAGCATCAGCACCATTTTTGATATCGAAGGGGAGGCGGGATTTCGTGAGCGCGAAGCCAAGGAGATCTTTGAACTGGTGAAGAGGACGAATATCGTCCTTGCGACCGGAGGCGGAGCTGTTACGCGGGAGGATGTTCGCAAGGCGATGCGGCACAACGGCCTCATGATCTACCTTCATGCGACGCTGGAGATGCTGGTAGAGCGGACCCGTTCCAGTAAAAATCGTCCGCTTCTGAATACCGGCGCCGATCCGCGTGAAGTGCTGGAGGCATTGATGCTTGAGCGAGATCCTCTCTATCGTGCTGAAGCGGATATTGTTTTTGAGACGGACTCCCGCTCGCCGCATGCCGTCGCGCGGGATATCTGCGCGGAGATTCGCAAACGTTGGCAACGCTGAACGTTGAGCTCGGCAACCGAAGTTACCCGATCATGGTCGGGAACGGGTTGCTGAGAAACGAAGCACTACTCGCCCCCTATCTCGCCGGTGATGAGGTGGTCGTCGTCACCAACGAGACGATCGCACCCCTGTACCTCGATCAGGTCACTACGTCGCTGAAAGACCGCCGCCTTATCTGTCAGGTGCTTCCGGATGGAGAGCAGTTCAAGAATCTTGACACGTTGCAGCGCATCTTCGACACCCTGCTGGAGAATCGGTGCAGCCGCGCCGCTACCCTGATCGCGCTCGGCGGTGGGGTGATCGGCGATGTGGTTGGATTCGCGGCGGCATGCTACCAACGCGGGATTCCCTTTATTCAACTGCCCACGACACTGCTGGCACAGGTCGATTCGTCTGTCGGCGGCAAGACAGCCGTTAATCATCCGCAAGGGAAAAATATGATCGGGGCTTTTCACCAGCCTGCGTGCGTGGTTTCCGATACCGGGACACTGACCACCCTGGAGCCTCGTCAATTGGCAGCGGGCATTGCGGAGGTCATCAAGTACGGCCTCATTCGGGATCGGACATTTTTCATCTGGCTTGAAGAAAATATTGGGCGACTGCTGCGCTACGAGGATGACGCGCTGGAGTTCGTGATTCTGGAATCCTGCCGGCATAAGGCGCAGGTGGTGGCCAATGACGAAAGGGAGGCCGGTGAAAGAGCGCTCCTTAATCTTGGACATACTTTTGGTCATGCGATCGAAGCCGCGACGGACTATGTCGGTTGGCTGCATGGCGAAGCAGTCGCCGTGGGTATGGTGATGGCAGCGACCATGTCTCAGAAAATGGGTTGGCTGGACGTAGCAGAGGTTGAGCGTGTTCGGGAGTTGGTGAAACGAGCGGCCCTTCCGGTTATGCCTCCGGCCGCGATGTCGCCGAACGATTTCATGAAACACATGACCGTTGACAAAAAAGTCAGCGGCGGGCGAATCCGCCTGGTGCTGTTGAATGAGATTGGCCAAGCATCACTGAATTCAGATTATCCTGACCAATTGCTGGCTGAGGTGCTCGACGAGTTCAGCGCGTAAAGCAGTTAGCAGAACTGCACCATTGCGGGGCAGTCTCTTGTTCCATAAGCAGTATTCTTTCCCACCATAAATCCTTACCGTTTGAAGCAGTTTACCTCTGTCGGTATACTCATTCGGCCGTCGTGTCCAAGTGTGATTCGGGAGCGGCTCCTGCCTGTTGACGGGCGCTAAGTCCGCTTCCGTTTTTCGCCTCTTAATCGCGCTTCGGGGATTAATGTCTCGCGACACCCAATTGGCAACTGTCGGTAACCCTCCTGACTTGATGAACGCTTTGAAGACAACGATCCGTCAGCGGCGTGGTCTGTATGACCCCGCCTACGAGCACGACAGTTGTGGCGTGGGGTTGGTGGCGCACATCAAAGGTGTTCCCAGCCGTGCAATCGTCGATGACGCCTATGCAGTCCTCAAGAGCATGGAGCACCGTGCCGGTGTAGGGGCGCAGCCCAATAGCGGCGATGGGGCAGGCATGTTAACTGCGTTGCCTTACGATTTTCTTGCGCGGGTAGTGCCTAAGGAGCTGGGCGCCGAGTTGCCCGCCCGCGGCGCGCTGGGGGCCGGACTGGTCTTTTTGCCTCGCGATGCCAAAGAACGGTCATTGTGTAAAAACGAAGTTGAATCGCTCGTCGCTGAGCACGGTCAGCAATTAATCGGCTGGCGTGTCGTCCCCGTCGCGTCGGACGAGGCCGATCTGGGTGCTGCGGCGAGACTGACCGAACCTTGCAGTGAGCAGTTGCTCGTTGGCGCCGCACCCGGTTTGGATCAGGATGCGTTTGAGCGACAGTTATTCCTGATCCGCAAAGCGGCGAGTCACAAATTGCGCACGCACGCAGCACTTACCCAGGCAAAGATGTTCTATATCTGTTCACTCTCCAGTCGGGTCATGATCTACAAAGGGATGCTGCGCACCCTGCAGTTGATGGATTACTTTCCGGATCTGAAGGCACCGGACTATGTGAGCCATCTCGCGATGGTGCATGCCCGCTTTTCGACTAACACCTTCCCCAGTTGGGACCGGGCACACCCGATGCGGTTGATTGCCCACAATGGCGAGATCAATACCTTCAGGGGTAACCGCAACTGGATGCAGGCCCGTGAAGGTGCGATGCAGAGCGACGACTTCGGGGATGATCTCGTTTCTCTTTTCCCGGTGATTGAGCCAGACTGTTCAGATACCAGCGGGTTGGATAATGCGCTGGAATTTTTATTGAGAACCGGGCGATCCCTGCCGGAATCCATTCTCATGATGATTCCCGAGGCGTGGCAGAAACACGAGTCTATGGATTCGGCCAAGCGCGCGTTTTATGAATATCACTCTGCGATGATGGAGCCTTGGGACGGTCCTTCGTCGGTGACTTTCACCGACGGACGGTGTATCGGCGCCGTGCTGGATCGCAATGGATTGAGACCCAGTCGTTATTACGTTACCGCGGATGATCGTGTCGTCATGGCGAGTGAGGTTGGCGTATTGGATCTGGCGCCTGATGAAATCGTCGAAAAGGGTCGTCTTCAGCCGGGGCGGATGTTTCTTATCGACTTTGATAAAGGCGCGTTGATACCGGATGCTGACGTCAAAGCGAGCCTGGCGCAGCGGCGTCCTTACGGGACTTGGCTCAAGCAAGAGCGTATTGAACTGTCGGACCTTGTGGTGCCGTCGCAGGTCCCCGGACTGGATTCCGATTCCCTGATACCCCGTATGCGCGCTTTTGGCTATACACGGGAGAGTCTCGATTTCATGCTGATTCCTCTGGTGCATGAAGAGCGGGATCCTGTGGGGTCGATGGGTAATGACTCTGCGCTCGCCTGTCTTTCCGATCAGCCCCGACTGACTTACGATTATTTCAAACAACTGTTTGCGCAAGTCACCAATCCCGCGATCGACTCGATTCGCGAGGATATGATTATGTCGCTGGAGTGTTTCATCGGTCCCGAGCATAATCTGCTCGAGACATCGGCGGCGCATTGTCATCGACTGAGGGTGCCTCACCCCATCCTGACGCACGATGAAACCGCTGCGCTCAAGGCCCTGGATCATCGCGGCTGGCAGAGCCAGATTATTGATGTCACTTTTGACCGGGCTTCTGGAGCCGAAGGGCTGGTGCCGGTACTGCAGCGCATATGCGCAGAAGCGGAAGCAGCAGCGGATGCCAACACCAGCATCGTCATCCTGTCCGATCGTGCAGTAGCTGCGGATCGTCCAGCAGTCAGTATGCTGCTTGCCGCGGGTGCGGTACATCAGCATCTGGTCCGCTGTGCCAAACGGACTCGTCTTGCGCTTGTGGTCGAAACCGCAGAGGCCAGCGAAGTCCACCATCATTGCCTGCTCATCGGCTTTGGTGTTGATGTAATCAATCCGTATCTCGCGCTAGAGGCGTTATGGCAGGCTCGTCAGGATGACAAACTCAATAGTGAGACCTTGGCGGATGACGCCGCTGTGGTAGCCGCCTACCGCAAGGGCGTCGCCAAAGGGATGCTCAAGGTGATGGGCAAAATGGGCATCTCAACCCTGCAATCCTATAAGGGCGCTCAGATTTTTGAGGCCGTTGGCCTGCACAGCGATGTGATTGGGCTGTGCTTTACCAACACGGCAAGCCGCCTTGAGGGCGTGGGCTTTGACGTATTGGCTGACGAGATGCTCCGCCGCCATGACTTGGGTTTTCCTGAGACACCCCGGGATAACGTGGTCACGCTGCCAAATCCGGGCGAGTATCACTGGCGGGCAGGCGGGCGCAAGCATGCCTGGGAGCCGCGCGCGATTTCAAGTTTGCAGCGCGCCGCCGGAAAAAACAGCGAGGAGGCCTACCGGGAATTCTCCGAACTCATCAACTCAGAATCGAGCGGCCGTTGCACGCTTCGCGGCCTGATGTCGCTGCGCGAAGGTGTAGCAGGACCTTCCGTACCGCTCGAAGAAGTGGAGCCGGCTGCCGAATTGGTAAAACGGTTCTGCACAGGGGCCATGAGTTTTGGATCCATCTCGCCGGAGGCGCATGAGACGCTTGCCGTCGCGATGAATCGCCTTGGCGGCAAAAGCAATACGGGCGAGGGGGGCGAGGACCCAGAACGCTTCAAGCCTATGGCGAACGGCGATCTCAAGCGTTCAGCAATCAAGCAGGTCGCTTCAGGCCGGTTTGGCGTGACCGCCTGGTACCTCTCTAACGCCGACGAAATCCAGATCAAGATCTCCCAGGGT
>CEUY01488258.1_pt1 | contig 15031 bp, 12 predicted proteins | sample 361481 | NCBI WGS metagenome assembly CEUY01 (sample SAMEA2622737, study PRJEB7988) | marine metagenome | isolation source: saline water (ENVO:00002010), including
ATGGCCTTCATGAACTTGGCCTTGGCTGGTTAGGAGTCATCCTGGGAGTCCTATTCACATTCATGTGTATCATGGGCTCGTTTGGCGGAGGAAACATGTTCCAGTCGAATCAAGCCGGCCAACAACTCCTCACTCTCGTACAGGCTCAGGATCGAGCAGAACTGGCCGCCCTCAATCAACAAATCAAAGCGGCCAGCGCTGCTAACGAAAGTGCCCGTGTCTTAGAACTTGATGGGCAACGTGAAACACTCAAAACCGAAATGGACAGTTTCGGAGAAACCTTCAGCTGGGGATTTGGATTGATCATGGCTGCTCTGGTCGCCTTTGTCATTATCGGCGGCATCAAGAGTATTGGCAAAGTCGCTGAAAAAATTGTGCCGACGATGTGCCTCATCTACATTTTGGCATGCTTGTGGGTCATTCTCGTTCACCTCACTGAAATCCCGGCATTGATCGGCTTAATCTTCTCGGAAGCGTTTAACCCTGAAGCATTTGGCGGAGGAATGGTCGGAGTGCTTGTCATCGGCGTACAACGTGCGGCCTTCTCCAACGAAGCAGGCGTGGGAAGCGCTGCCATCGTTCACAGCGCTGCGAAGACGGACGAACCTGTCCGGGAAGGGGTTGTCGCATTACTTGAACCGTTTATCGACACGATCATTGTTTGCTCAATGACCGCACTGGTAATTTTAATAACCGGTGCCTGGAATAACGCCGAGTGGATCATCGATCAGGGATTAGCGGGGACTTCCCTTACCAGTGAAGCCTTCGAATCCGTCCTGCCATGGTTCCCCTATATTCTCACTCTGGCCGTAGTGCTGTTTGCATTCTCGACGATGATTTCCTGGAGCTATTACGGCGAAAGGTGTTGGGAGAACTTGTTTGGTGCTAGTAAACTCAGCGTCTATTCCTACAAAGCCATCTTTATTGTTGCAGTTTTTGTAGGAGCGATTGTTCCTTTAGGTGCCGTCCTTGATTTTTCGGACATGATGATCCTCTGCATGGCCTTTCCCAACGTTCTGGGACTCATCCTCTTGTCTCCTAAAGTCCGACGGGATCTAACCGAATATTGGAGACGTTATCAGGCAGGAGAATTTAAAACCTACAAATAAGGTTTTAGTTAGACCAACTCCAAGATGGGCTCCTTAGAGCCTCGTTGCTGTTCGTCATAAAAATCGGCCATCGTAGCACCCTTAAACAGGGCGGAGGCACGAGCGAACAGTTGTTCGATATCCCCAAACAAAGCGTCCTCATTTTTAATCTCTCCTCCCACCATCAGGTCGGACGAGTTGAGTACGATTTGAATGTAGTTCTGTTCTGAAAGCTCCGACTCTTCAATCAACTGAAATAGCGTCAACAAGTTACTGCCTGTCGGACGCATCCACGCCACGCTCGGGAACAGCCGTTTGGTAGCACGATGAACATAGGTCAAAGACATACGTTGCAAAGAATACATCGACGCGGGCGCGATTCGGTTCTTATAGATGGGACGAATCGTCACCGGAACTTCAAGCAATGACGATTCCCCCGGCATACGGTAATTGGAATCATCAACAAAATATTCGTTGTAAGGACACGTTTGGTAATTACTGCCACCTCGTCCCCCTGGCATCCCCGGAACTTTTCTAAAGGAAACAAACGGAGTCACCGAACAATCCACTTTATACCCTCGCCGCCGTAATAGCCTGACGTAAGGATTATTTAACGACCAGCGGCCAGAGCGATGCGTAACAATCTCCCGCTCAAATTGATCTTCCAGCTTGGATGTGAGGCAATCCAGTTTGTCCCACATCGTACCTCGATCCCAATCTGTAATATAAGGCTGATGGAAAGTATCATCTTCGGTCAAAGTTCGAAACGGCGGACATGTCCACCCGTGAAGATGCGCTCCAATTTCACCGGCCTCCCGCTGCAGTACATCCCGACCGAATTCAATAAACCCAGGGCAGGACGCCATTTCATAGCTGACCAAATAGGTTGGTACGAATCCAAATTCTTCACAAAGTATTTGGAGTCGCGGCAGCCATTTCGAGTTTTCCGTTGTCAAAGCAAATGGACGCTGATTCAACTGATCAGCTTCGACATTTACGGTAATAAGAAAACTGGGGCGAGACATTGAAAACGTGACAAGGTACGGCGAATAAAAACAAATAATTCTTAACGAATTATCGGGATTCCAGACAGCCGAACTGTCGTTGTTTTGCGTTGCAGAACAATAAGATTTACGGCGTATCTTTTTCCACTTAAGAAAAGTATAGGGGAGTTAACTGGCTTTTGAAAAGTACAAAGCTACCGGCATCAGCCAGGTTTTATATGTAGTCAGGTTGATATCAAGCTTCCTGAGCCGCATCACTTACCGGTTTATCCAGTGGAAAATGTTCTTCGACGACCTGATAAAACTCTTTCGCGGACTCCACTTTAGCCACGTGCCTGCGAAAGAATCTCGCTCCGAATTTCCCCTGAGCATAACAGCAGGCATATTTTCGCATCAACACAGTGCCTCGCTGTTCGCCAAACCGTCCCACAACCAACTTGTAGTGATGCAGCATAATATCTCGCTGCTCCTGTAAAGTGGGTTCTGCTGGCACCGGTTCACCACGTAAAGCTGCAGCACACTGAGCAAACAACCACGGCTTTCCTAAGGAAGCCCGCGCGATCATCACGCCATCCACGTCATATTTTTCAAACGCATCGACGACGGCCTCAGCCGAATCCAGATCACCATTACCGATCAACGGAATTTTTTTGAGATAGGGTTTTATTTCCGAAATACGATCCCAGTCGGCTTGCCCACGAAACATATCCTGAGCCGTACGTCCATGCACGGTTAGTGCCGCCGCGCCCGCCCCCTCGACCACTTGAGCCACATCGATGAAATTCATCTGATCGCGAGTGCAACCCAGCCTGATCTTTGCCGTCACTGGCGTTGGCGCACAAGCCTCAACGACTGTTTCGATAATGCGTCCCATTCGATCCGGTTCACGCAACAAATAGGAACCGCTACGCGCTCGCTCTGTCACCTGCTTGACCGGGCAGCCAAAATTAATATCAACAATACTGACCTCATAGTCCTCGACCAGGCGTCTCCCCACTTTGGCCATCGCCTCGGGTTGATTATCCCAAATCTGAACTGCTAAGGGTCGAAATTCATCTCGCACTCCCCATAGTCGTTCGGGGTGTTCGGCTTTGTTCTGATCCATCCAGACAAAGCCCCGAGCATGCACCATCTCTGTGGCCTGCAGACCGGCACCACCAAATTCATGCACCATTTGGCGAAATGCAAAATTAGTAAACCCTGCCATCGGTGCCTGCAAAATAGGAGGGTCGATCAGAATATCACCAATACTGAATGGCTTAGGTGCCATGGCAAAGCAACTGAATGAGGTCGTGGGGGGGAGTAAGCAATACAAAAACGATCAAGTCGCTTCACAGGCGACTAGCCGTTGATTCTAACAACAGAATTCGTTACTGCCGAGAGACCCAGTTATCGCCACCATCCTCTTTCAATACAGCACCACTGGAACTGGGGGGAGGCGTTTCCAATTCGATAGGGTTTTCCAACGGTTGCAACGCGGATTCCCGAAAATTGTCGTTGATCCGCTGTTGCTCCTGGCTGCGAACCGGAATGCGAATGACTTCCGTCTCTTCCTTACTAACCGGTTGCTCAAATGAAATCTGTCGTCCTTCCGGATTGGTCGCAATATTTTCGATGGGCCCTCGAGCTCGTGGAGACCAGGAATCCCCAGCCTCACCCCGTGTAGCTCCAGCCGGCGTATAGTCCGCACCGGCGCGATCCCGATTCGAGTAATAATTACCTGCGGAATTTCCTACGACACCTGTGTGTGGGGCGGGGACACGTGTGACAGCTGAATTGCTCTGACACCCAGTCAGTGCGAAGCTCAAAACTCCGATCACAATGACAATGGCTGATTGAATACGCATATCTAAAAAAACCTAGCTCGTATAATATAAATCGACGCAGATTTGACTCACCAAATTGCATCCTGGTAACAGGCTTGTCTCCTCATTCCGATGCGGTAATTTAGCCATTCCTCCGATTTTCACCAATATCAATTCAACGCTCGTGGACCCTCAGATAGTAACCGGTGAACTGAAAACGCAGGCCGAGCAACTCGGCTTTGCACTTCAGGGTGCCTGTGCAGCAGTGACGCCTACCGGGTTGCATCATTTTTTCCAGTGGCTGGAGCAGGGATACGGCGGCTCGATGAAATACTTGTACGATCGTCGGGATGCGTACCAAAGTCCATCCTACGTGCTGGAAGGTACTCGCTCGTTATTAGTACTAGGCATGCATTACGGAGGGGGCGAGCCCCGGCCCGTCACAGCAGGGCAGGGAAAAGTAGCGCGTTACGCCTGGGGGACTCTCGACTACCACGATCTAATTCATAAACGACTCAGGCAACTCAAACAATTTCACCAGCAAATCCTTCCGGAAGAATCCTGTCGAGGCATCATCGACACAGCACCTCTGCTCGAAAAGGATTTTGCTCAAAAAGCAGGAATCGGTTGGATCGGCAAGAATACGATGCTGATTAACCGAGGGCAGGGTAGTTACTTTTTCCTGGCTGTCTTGCTAACCACGGCTGAACTTGCTTACGACGCACCGATCGAACGAGAACATTGTGGCGTCTGCACGGCTTGCCTCGATGCCTGCCCCACCGATGCCTTCCCCAGTCCTTTCGTACTTGATGCCAGACGGTGCATCAGCTACCTCACGATCGAACATCGTGACCTGATCGACGACGAATTGAAATCAAACATGCAGGACTGGGCCTTTGGCTGTGATGTCTGTCAGGAAGTCTGCCCTTACAATCATCGTGGATCGCTGGCGTCCGAACCGGATTTACAAGCAACCGTTCAACACAATCGACTCGATTTATCAACTTTATTTGAAATGGATGAGCAGCGTTTTCGTCTGACTTTTCGCAAAACACCGTTATGGAGAACCAAACGCGATGGCTTGCTGCGTAACGCCGCCATCGTCTTAGGAAATCAACGTTCCCATCAACACCTGATGCTACTCAAACAAACCGCCGAGAATTCCGACTCAGCGATGGTTCGGGATGCGTGTAAGTGGGCTATTGAGCAAATCGAATCTGAGTAAAATTGAACGGCAGGAGTAGGTAATTGTGGTTCAATTAAAACCCTTGAAATTTGATAGACTCGAAATCGGGTTCCCCGTCGTTCAGGCAGCACTATCGGGATATAGTGACTGGCCAATGCGTTTGCTGGCCAGACGCAACGGTGCTTCCTATGGCGTCTGCGAAGTGATGCTCGACCAATTCCTGGTCAACATGAAGTCGAATCGCAAGAAGAACAAGCATTTCCTGCATATCAGTGATGAAGAACGTCCGGTCGGGGGACAGCTCATGGGCGCCGAACCGGAACAATTCTCGGCAGGCGCCGTGAAGCTGGTCGAAGCTGGCTATGATGTTATCGACATCAATTTCGGATGCCCCGTCAAGAAGGTACTTGGTAGATGTCGGGGAGGCTTTCATTTAAGCCAACCAGATGTAGCGTTGGACATTATCCAACGAACCCGACGTGTCGTCCCTAATCACATTCCCGTGACGATTAAAATGCGTCGTGGAATCGATGATACGGAGGAAAGCCGTGACAAATTCTTTCGGATCATTGAAGGAGCCTTTGACATCGGACTGGCGGCTGCGACCGTCCATGGGCGGACGGTTGAACAACGATACATCGGGCCCAGTCGCTGGGAATTCCTTACGGAGCTCAAAGAACGTTTCCCCGATCGCAACATTCTTGGAAGCGGTGACCTCTTCGAAGCAGCCGATTGCCTGAACATGATCGAACAAACCGGAGTGGACGGAGTGACGGTCGCTCGGGGAAGCATCGGGAATCCCTGGATCTTCTCTCAAACCCGCACATTGGCGGAAACCGGAGTACTCCCGCCAGCCCCAACAGTTGCTGAACAACGAGCGGTCATCGCCGAACACTTCAATCTTGCCGAACAGGTCTATGGTGAAAAACGATGCTCCATCATCATGCGTAAATTCTGCATCAAGTACTCGGCACTCCATCCTGACTTCCATCTGGTTCGAGAGGATTTCAAAAAGGTCATGTGTCGGGAAGACTGGGAGGCGGTGTTACATACCTGGTACAACGACGACCGTTCTGGAAATTATCTGCCTCGAGACATTCACAAGTAAACCATCGACCCATTCGTTGCGTACTAAGGACACCGTCTACCGTTCCTGTTATAGGGAATAATTGGGATATAGGAAGCTCCTGATTCAGGCAAGCCACTGCAGAACTGTTTCTAGACGCCCCGCTTGATCAACCAAAGCTACAATTATTCAGACCGCATCTATTACTTCATTTGTAGTTTACTCATTCATTAGTAGTTTACGCTCGATGGCATCCACAGTTTTAGTTACAGGCGGAGCAGGCTTTATTGGCAGTTCACTCGTACGTGAATTGATTCGATCAACCGAACACTCCATTGTCGTACTCGACAAACTGACCTACGCCGGAAATCTTGATTCGCTAGCCGACTGCATCGAATCGGACCGCGTTGACTTTATCGAAGGCGACATTGGTGACCGTGACCTTATCGAGAATCTACTTTTGGATCATCGGGTACTGAAAATCTATAACCTGGCGGCAGAATCTCACGTGGACCGTTCGATCGATGGCCCCGCAGCCTTTGTGGAAACCAACGTAGTGGGCACCTTTTACCTTCTCGAAACCGCTCTGAATTACTGGCGTAAATTGAGTGACGCTGACCAGTCCGTCTTTCGTTTTTTACATGTCTCTACAGACGAAGTCTATGGTTCACTTGGTGAGACAGGGCACTTCACTGAACAATCTCAGTATCAACCCAATTCCCCATATGCAGCCAGCAAGGCAGCATCCGACCACTTCGTTCGTGCATTTCATCACACCTATAAACTGCCGGTGCTCACAACGAATTGCTCTAACAACTATGGTCCGTTTCAATTTCCTGAAAAGCTTATACCACTCATGATCACCAAGGTTGTCAATCAACAATCCCTGCCGGTTTACGGTGATGGGAGTAACATTCGGGACTGGTTGCATGTGGAGGATCACTGCCGCGCACTGATCACGGTGATGCAATCCGGAACTCCCGGCGAAGTCTACAACATTGGTGGCAACAGCGAACGCACGAATCTAGAGGTCGTTCAGGCAATCTGTGATTTAGTCGATGAGCAATTGGAACGTACGGAGTCGAGCAGAGAACTAATCTCTTACGTTGCTGACCGTCCGGGTCATGATCAGCGTTACGCTATCGATTGTTCTAAGCTAACCGATTTACTTGACTGGCAGCCGACATACGAATTTGAATCCGGCATCGCCGCCACCATTGAGTGGTACCTAAGCAATCGCACCTGGACACAACGCGTGACCGATGGCAGTTACCGCGGACAGCGTCTGGGCGAGGAAGAGTAACAGCATGAACCAGTCCAATCAGTGTACAAAAGGAATCATTCTTGCCGGTGGTACCGGGTCGCGTCTGTATCCGCTCACGCATGTCGTTAGTAAACAACTGCTACCGATTTATGACAAACCAATGATTTATTACCCCCTGTCCACGCTCATGCTGGCAGGCATACGAGACCTTCTCATCATCAGTTCGCCACAAGACATCGGTCATTTTGAGTCGCTGTTAGGATCCGGCCAACAACTGGGGATCAAAATCCAGTATGCGGTGCAGGAAAAACCTGAAGGACTTGCTCAGTCCTTCATCGTCGGGCGTGAATTCATTGGTAATGATCCCGTCGCATTGGTGTTAGGAGACAACATCTTTTATGGGCAGGGATTCCGCTCGATGCTGCGTCGCGCAGCGTCCCAGTCAACCGGTGCGACTGTGTTTGGCTATCCGGTCAAAGATCCGGAACGATATGGCGTCGTTGCATTTGACGAGAACGGTAAGCCAACCGAATTAATCGAAAAACCTGTCGTCCCACCTTCGAACTATGCGGTACCGGGTCTCTATTTCTACGACAATCAGGTGGTCGACATCGCCTCGAACCTGGAGCCTTCAGAGCGAGGGGAGTATGAAATCACAGACGTCAATCGCGAATACCTATCTCGTGGACAGTTGCGAGTCGAGCGGTTCACTCGAGGCTTTGCCTGGCTCGATACCGGAACTCACGAAACACTCATTCAGGCAGGTGATTTTGTACAAACAATTGAACAACGTCAGGGCCTTAAAATTGCCTGTATCGAAGAAATCGCCTACATCATGAACTACATCGATCTTGAGCAACTTGTTCATCTTGCGCAGCATATCCCCAATCAATACGGTCAGTACCTCAAAGATATCGTCAGTCGGGAATCCGCCAAGTTACTATAGCAAGGCTCTTTGCGACTAGAAGCGATTTGCTGTAAATCCGCCATCGACATAGTAATCTGCACCGGTAATAAAACTACCAGCGTTGCGTGAACACAACAATAAAGCGGCACCGATCAATTCCTCGGGCTCACCAAAGCGATCCATCGGCGTCTGCCCCATAATCTTTTCGACACGTTCCGGAGCAAGAATTTTTCTGTTTTGCTCGGCTGGAAAAAAACCGGGGCAAATCGCATTAACTCGCACTCCCTGTGTCGCATATTCCCGAGCGACGTTTTTTGTCAGATTAACTACAGCCGCTTTGGATGCCGAATAAGCGAACACTTTCGACAGCGGCAGATGGGAGGTAACACTACCAATATTCAAAATCGAACCGCCGTTGTCCTGCGTTTTCATATGAGCAGCAAACAATTGGCACCCAACCTGAGTGGATCTTAAATTGCCTGCCATAATCCAGTCCCAGTCATCATCAGAAATCTCTTCGTACGCAACGGCGGCGTTCATACCGGCACAATTCACCACGACATCCACCTGGCCATGAGCCGCAAGTACCTGATCGCGTAAACTCTCAATCGAGGCTCGTTCAAAAACGTCCACGGCGATAAATTCAGCCGACCCTCCGGCCTGCTGAATTGCCTGGACTCGCTCCTGCCCACGTTCTTCACTACGACCCGAGACGATGACATGTCCACCAGCCTTACCAAAACCATCGCACAGGGCTCCCCCTAAAACGCCGGTCCCGCCAATCACAACCACAACCTGACCTTCGTAGCTAAATAGATGACTCAAATAATCTGTTGTGGACATAATTTATTCTCTCTCAATTCAGACTTGTAAAAAAACGGACAGGAGCGGTGAATCTCCTGTCCGTGTTGTGTTCACCGTAAACCTCACGTAGCAGGACTCGTTAGTCCTGTGGCTCTTTACGTCGCTTTAACCATTCGGCATGGAAGACGCCATCACCATCGGTACGTTCAAAGGTGTGGGCTCCGAAGTAATCTCGTTGTGCCTGCAACAAGTTCGCCGGCAAACGGCCTCGACGGTAACTGTCATAATATGCCAACGCTGTACTAAAGGCGGGAACTGGTATTCCCAGTTCTGTTGCCTGTACAACAACACGCCTCCAGGCAGCCTGAGCATTGTGAACTGCTTCGGTAAAGTATGGGTGCAACAGCAGGTTTTCAAGATTCGGGTCTTCGTCAAACGCTTCTTTGATTCGATCCAGGAACTGAGCTCGAATAATACACCCACCTCGCCACAACAATGCACAATCTCCATAATTCAGTGGCCAGTCGTGCTCCTTAGCTGCATATTGCAGTTGAACAAATCCCTGGGCATAACTGACGATCTTCGAGGCGTACAATGCCTGACGCACATCTTCGATTAAATTGCTCTTATCTTCTTCGCTAAGTTCAAGCTTACTGCCCGGGCCATTCAAAACGGCTTCGGCTCGCACACGAGCATCTTTTTGAGCTGAAAGGCTACGGGCATAAACAGCCGTTGTGACAAGCGTACTGGGGACGCCCAGATCGAGTGCCAACTGGCTCATCCATTTGCCTGTCCCTTTAGCACCGGCTTTGTCAAGCACTTTATCAACCAGAAATCCGTCGGCCTGATCGTCTGTCACGCTGAAGATATCTCGTGAAATCTCAATCAGATAACTCTGTAATTCTCCACGATTCCATTGATCGAAGACGTCATACAGTTCCTCGTTGGAAAGGCCACCTGCTTCGCTAAGCATGTGATAGGCTTCGCAAATCAGCTGCATGTCTCCATATTCAATTCCATTGTGCACCATTTTGACATAGTGTCCGGCACCACGTGGGCCAACCCATTCGCAACAGGGAATATCTCCGTTGTCTCCGACTTTCGCGGCAATCGCTTTGAAAATAGGCTCCACAGCCGGCCAGGCAGATTCACTTCCACCAGGCATCATACTCGGGCCTTTCAAAGCACCTTCTTCACCACCAGACACTCCCGTACCGATAAATTGCAGACCTTTTTCTTCAACGTATTTTGTTCTTCGTTCGGTATCGCTGAAGTGAGTGTTTCCACCATCGATGATGATATCTCCTTCATCCAGTAATGGAATCAGATTATCAATGATGGTGTCTACTGCGGGGCCAGCTTTGACCAGCATCATCACTTTACGTGGGCGAGCCAGATTGGAGACCAGATCGTCGAGTGTGTGGCATCCTACAAAGTTCTTTCCTGCTGCGCGACCGCTAATCAGGTTGTCCACTTTATCTGTGGAACGGTTATAAACAGCCATCTTGTATCCCCGACTCTCAACATTAAGAGCGAGATTTTCTCCCATGACCGCCAATCCGATCAGACCAAAATCTGCAAGTTCTTCAGACATATCGTTTAAGCTTTCCAGTTTCTATGAAAGTAAGTGTGGTTTTCAAAAATGTGCTGCAAGCATCCTAACCGTTTACAGGCCATGGCGGATTAACTGGCAGGTAGGAATCAAATTCGTCAAGCAGGGCCTGCTGGTAATCCCCGGCAAATTCACCGCTTAGGAATTTATCAATCGATTCATTGTAGAAACGTTCCCAGCTAGCTTCTTCAGCACCGGGATTGATAGGGTAGAACAGACAATCGTTCGCAACGGCTGCTTTAAAATCACCGGGGGCATCCCCGATCATCAATACTTTGTTCTCGCCATATTTGACTGCGTTGGACAACGTCTCTTTTTTGTTGCCGGATTCCTGCCCACAGATTTCGGTAATGTGCTCATCAATCCCATGCTCACCCCATTCGGCTTTCAAGGCCTCGTTCGGTGTGGCGGAAACGACCAGCATGTCACACTGTTCAGACAGTTTATTTAGTGATTCACGAACCAGGGGAAACGGTGATACTCCGTGCACCATTTCTGCGACGGTATCGTTGACCGTGGTGGACCAATCCAAAGCATGTTTTAGATCGGGGCATCCCGATTCGGCAACTTTGGCTTCCAAAGCCGGGTTGCCCAGCTTGGTTTCCTGTTCAATCCAGTCGATCAAAGCCTGAGGAATTTCAACGGTGATTCCGCGAGCTGCCACTTCGGGGCGTTTCTGTAGCCATTCCAGCGATTCAACCAATGCAGGAAAGCGGTTGATACCACGGCTCTTGGAATAGAGATTTACAAATTCTGCTGCTTCACGAGCATATTTGCTGATCGCCTGCAGGTTGTAGTACTTAATGGTATTAGGAATAAAACACTCTTTGTGTTTCAATTCCATCGTGTCAAATGCACATCCGTCGGAATCAATTCCGACCAGAAATTCCTTCGTTGGTTGAATTTCGTACATAGTTTGAATTTGCCCTATCTTTGGGTTCCACGTTTGAAAAATGAACAATCATTGAATCAGGTTAGCGTTTGGCCTGAGGTACATACGCCTCTAATTGTTGGCTTGCATAAATGGGTTCTAACCGCGTCATACGTTGCCGACCATCGATCATGGGAAGACTAACCATACCTTCACCAACCAGTGGCTTAGCGTACTTGATGAAGTCATCAGTAACGTCAAAGCCACTTTCGCTAATCCATTCGGTGGGGAAGGTTCGTTCGCTATTAGCAACTTCACTTAAAGGTGCTTTGTCATAGTACACGCTGTAGATATCACCGGGCGTGCGAAGGATATTGGCCATATAACCACTTTCATGGTTGGCAGCCAGCAAACAGGCTTTTTGGCCGGCATAGTACGCCTCTTCTAGATCCACGGTGGAAGCAAACGCCATGCTATGGCGTTGATCCGTGCCTGGTACATTACACCGAGCGGCACCGGAAGCAGCTAACCCGTTAGCATTGAGATAATTCACCACCGTCTGAGCCACCGTGATTTGACTGGAGCTAAAGCTGGTGTGCCCAAACCCATCTTTCACTTCTCCCAGGTCTCCCACATCAAACCCTTCACTAACCACGACAACACAGCGACCGTCACGTTTGAGTTGGTCGTTAATATTGTCAGCCATATCAGCCAGTGAACAGGGGCTCTCGGCCATGTAGATTTGCAATGGCATTTCACGGTTAGGATCCGCCAGTCGCGCTGCGGCCGGGATGTACCCAATCCGGCGTCCCATCGCCTGGAGTACTAATACCGGATCAGCCGGACATGATCCCTGATTCTCTTCATTGGCGCACTGAACCGCGTGCATCCAGTACTTTGCGGTCGAGCCGTAACCTGGTGTATGGTCGATCAGCTTAAACTCACTGTCCCCGACATCATTGTCAATCGTCTTGGGGCCACCGATGCCTACCAGATCCATACCGCGGTCCTGACCGAGCTGAGCAATCTTGTTCGCGGTATCCATCGAGTCATTGCCGCCAATGTAAATGAAGTAGCCCACGTTATGAGCCTGCAACACATCGATCACTCGTTTGAAATCTTCGTCCTGTCCTTCTTTGAGCTTATACCGGCACGTCCCAATCGATCCGGCAGCCGGAGTGTATCGCAACAGTGAAATTTCTTCTTCCGACTGAGCCGTTAGATTAATGAGCTCTTCTTTGAGAACACCTTCAATACCATGGTGGGCACCATAAACGGTGCCGATATTATCCATTTGACGAGCGGTCTCAATGACACCACGGACAGTGTTATTAATTACTGGACTTGGTCCGCCGCTTTGGGCGACAACCAGATTCTTGGGTTCAGCCATTTAGAATCGTACTTTCTTTAAATGTACCTACCGGATTCAACTCACTTGGAGAAAGGTATAAGGTTCACCTACTGTGCCCGCGCGAGTCCCAGGTCTATAAAACGTCAATTTTACCGGTGGGATAACGATCTTACAATCGGTCGAGTCTGAGAGATCCCAGCGGTTTGTAAAACTTTAGTATCGCCTAAGGCTGCGGCGATTCTTCAGCATCACCACGGAGATAAACAACTTCGCCCGAATTTACTGTGGCCACCACCTCAAACCTGCCATCTACAATTTCAAAGAACACCAGATCGGCTTTCGCTCCCACTTCCAGTTTCGGCAGTCGATAGTTGAGCAGACGCGCCGGCCCTAAGGATGCCATATTGACTGCCGATTCCAGCGACAACCCGGCGTACTCGATCGCCTTCACGATTCCCACGCCGATCGGCAAGGCCGCTCCGGCTAAAAGCTGACGCTGCCCGGGAACCACAAGCCGTCCGTCTTCTAATACTTCCACCTGTCCCAGACCGGCTGAAGAATCATAAACACCCGGGGGCATTCCCCCCATGCCGGTAATGTCACTGACCAGAACACAACGCTCGACGGTTTTAGCTCTCACAATCGTCTTTACTACAGACGGCGGCAGGTGATGGCCATCGGCAATCAGGCTACAAACCAGACGATCCTCAGCAATTTGATCCCAGAGGTAATTGGGATGGCGGCGAATGGTGCCGTGCGCACCATTACCGAGATGAGTTGACATACTCGCACCAGCATCCACGGCTGCCTGAATCTGGCCACTATCGGCACTGGTATGCCCAATGGCAACCAGAACGCCTGAATCCACTGCTTTCGCAATAAACTCGGCGATTCCGTCATATTCCGGCGACAACGTCAAAATACGAATGCGTCCTCCGGCCGCTTCCTGCAACTTTTGGAATTCATCCCAGCAAGGTGGGCGTACATGCTCCAAAGGATGCGCTCCTCGAGGCCCATCTTCCGGAGAAATATACGGGCCTTCTAAATGAAGACTCTGGCAGCGTCTGGCAACATCCGCATCTGACTCAATCGCTTCGGCCACAGTTGAGATACTGTGAAACAACAATTCATATGCAGCGGTAGTAAAGGTGGGACAAAACTCAACAACACCATCCTGATCCATCGCCAATGCGACCTGACGGACTTTGTCTGTTGTGAGTTGAGGGTCATTAAATTCCTGACCTCCGTAACCGTTCACCTGAACGTCCACCAGACCCGGTGCCACATAAGGGCAATCATCACCTCCGGTAAAGAGATAGGACAGCGCTGAAATCTCGCCGTCCTGAAGAATGACTTCGTAACCGGTACCTGTACCGTAGTGTCGTGCTTTTATAGCTGTCATGACCGTCTCTGTGGGATTTCCTTTTGTCTTTGGCGATTATAACGCAACCGGTTTTCTACTGCCACGAGCCCAGGCTCGCTGGCTTTCCCCGGGGCTACTCTTTCCCGGCTACTCTTTCATAGACACGCACGTAATCAACTTCGAATCGCTGTGGAAAGACCGTCTTCTCATTTGGAGCACCCACGAGATTCCCTCCGACAGAGAGATTTAACAATAAATGAAACCGCTGATCAAAGGGAGCAGGGAAGGGAGCAGCCTTTGAATCCCATTTGGATTTCGTTTGGTACAACTTCCCGTCGACATACCAACGCATCAGCCCCTTTTCCCATTCCAGAGCAAACACGTGGAAATCATCCGCAAAACTACCTTTTGACAGCGTGAATCCTCCCGAGCTTGAACGATTATTGGGCCACTGATCTCCAAAATGTAATGTTCCCAATACATGGTCGGGCTTTGCACCATTAAGTTCCATGATGTCAATTTCGCCACTCAAAGCCCACCCTCCATACTTCTCGTCGGTGGGCAACATCCAAATGGCAGGCCACATCCCCTGGCCGGTTGGCATTTTCGCTCGAATCTCAAAACGACCGTACTTCCAGTCTCCACGATGCTTTGTTCTTAAACGTCCCGAGGAATACTCACGCCCGACCCCCACAATATTCGGGCTATCC
>CEUY01090005.1_pt1 | contig 14967 bp, 12 predicted proteins | sample 361481 | NCBI WGS metagenome assembly CEUY01 (sample SAMEA2622737, study PRJEB7988) | marine metagenome | isolation source: saline water (ENVO:00002010), including
TCAGACCCTATTCGTAGACTTGCAAGGACAACGGCAACTGCGTATATGAATTCAGTAGTAAAATTTTATTCATTCCATATTCGTAATGGCTACATATTTAATAATCCTCCGTTTGAACATGAAATAGTAAAGATAAATTTTGGAGCTAGCTATTCCAGCATGAAAGCCTTTATGTCGAAGGATGTTCATACGACAGATCTAAGGTTGAATTTTGGGAAGTCAAAAAGAAATGAAGGGGGCACCCTACCATCATCAAGAAGGGACTTGAGGCCACTTACTAAAACTGAATGGAGTGATGTAGAAAATATTCTTGTAAACACACAAGAAGTGGTCAAGAACGTCGGTGGCGAGCTAAAAACTACAAAACTTCCAATCGAATATTGTTTGTTCTTTTTGATTAGTCGATATACAGGGCTCAGAAAGGAAGAAGTTGCAAGTTTACATGCAGGTCAGGTTGTCAAACCTGACCTGAAGAGGGTAGCAATGCGTTTAGGTGTTGGGTGCCAATACGGATCGTTGACCAAATCAAAAAATGGTGGCAACAAAGACCGCCGAACCATTATACCGACACTTATTATGCAACTACTTTACGAATATACGTTAAGCGATCGCTATAAAAAACGATTAACTGCCTTTCAAACACTCTGTAGAGCTAAACGATTAGCAGGAGAATCTGGCTTTTTCGAAGGGGAAGATGGAGTCGATGCAGATAAAAAATACCTATTTATAAGCCGAACAGGAAGGCCTTTTTTTACAAAACTTAATGAAGCGAATACGCGTTGGAACGAGATAAGAGCCACGGTGCAGTTGACTACTGGGAAAAAAATACATGGCACAATACACAACCTCCGATCGTCGTTCGCAGTGGCATTATTTCGTATTTTGTTGCGTAAAACAAAAACTGATGTCGCTCTGGCTCTAGTGTCAGATTGTTTAGGGCATGAAGAAGAAGCAACTACTCTAATGTATTTAAAAATTGCGCAGGATGACCCTAGCGGGGACCAAATTTATGAGGATGTACTAGACTATTTAGGAATATTTGACGATTTGGATGTTGCTGTAGAAAGCAAAGCATAGTTAATGGTTACGAATACACCAATCAAGCGCAAAGCTGTGTACCCAAATGAAGAGCATGCTGGATTTCAAGCTGAGGTATACCAACTGTGCATTGAAGAGATGGTTTTATCCCCCCAAGGAAAAGCAAGTTGTCATTTCAAGCGTCTAAAGTACAAAGGCTGCCCGAAACTAACATCATTAGCTTTCTTTCCTGAAAAGACAAAGCTGATAGATATGAATCGTGATGCTTTCATTCGCGATTGTTACCAAATCATGAAGGTGAATGTAAATGCAACAACAAGCTCCCTTTTCGATAATTTAATAGGCTATCTACGATGGTGTGATGAATCGGAGAAAAGAGTCCAAGAGGCAGACTACCTTGAATCTTGTTTGATTCGTGATTACATGCAAGAAATCGTTATGCTGGTAGAGAAAGGAATACTGTCAGCAGCACAAGCTACCAATAGGAAAAAGCTGATTTCGTGGTTATTAATCAAAGCTGGCCGAAGTGCAGAAGCCAAAAGTCTCACACCTATAAAACGACCTGAAACTCTCGGTTATCAGAGCTTGGACATAGAAACCGAACTCAGAGAAGTTGCACGTTCTCTTTTTAGAGCTTACCGAATAATGTTAAAGCATTTTCTTGATGGTAGTCCTCTAGAGCGACATCCACTATATGACGAGAAGCTGATAGAAAGGGAGGTAAAACGGCAAGGAGGAGATATAAAAGCACTTGCAGCCAGTAAAGCAGCTTTCAAAACTGCACTTATTCGTACGAATCCCAATAATCATATTGTCTCCACAGCAGCGATGATTACTTTTATGTTCACTGGGATGAACACTACACCGTTGTGTAAGATGAGAATTTCTGATTTAACCTTCAGAGAAATCTCTGGAGGAAAATATATTTTCAACACAGAAAAAGGGCGTGCTGGATTTCAACTGCAAGATAACTCAATGGGATTTAGCAAGTATGCTAAGGAGTTTATCGAAAGCTGGAGTAGCGTATCTTTACAGCTCGCAAAAGGAGATGAGAGTTCTTTTTTGTTCCCACGTTTTACTGACAAAGGGGAAGCGATATCGTATGCACATACTACTCGAAAGCCCCAACTATCAATAAATAAGCTTTTGAAAAGGATGGGATTACCAAAAATTAATCCCTCAATATTTAGGAAGACTAAATCAGATACCGTTTTTCGTGTTACTGAGTCAGTTTATCTAGTATCAATGATGAATAATAATGAAATTGGTACGACTGCAAAAATTTATATTAACGGAACTAAGAAAGAGCATGAGAGAAATTTGGGTGCGGCAATGGCTGCACAACATGCAATTGCTTTAGGTAACGATGTTGATAAAGCTGTAGCTAGCGCTAAATTTCAATTTTCTGATGTTCTGGACGGTTATGAATATGATCGTTTGAGGAAAAAAGAAGACAGAACGAATGAAGCGCGGACGCCCCTCGGAGTTCGTTGTAATAATAATAAAAAAGGTACATCTCAATTCATTAACAAGATTCTAAAACGAGAGGGTATCGAAGCTTCTGATAGTGAAGCCGTTTGCACAGATTTTCTTGCGTGTTTTGAATGTCAAGAACATGCTTTTGTTTCAGATGTGGAAGATATCTGGTTAATGCTCTCTTTCAGAGATACCATACTCCAATTGCAGCAACTACCAGCTGTTAATTCTTTGCCTGAAAAAAAATATCTTAAACTATTCGCAAACATTCAAGCGGTGCTACAGCGATTTAATAATAAAAGTCCCAAAGAATATAAGCTTGCAAGTGAAAAGCTTAAGAATGCACCGCATCCACTTTATGCGAGCATCTACAGTTTGAATGATCTTTTAGATGTCTTTGCGGTGACACAATGATGCAATTAGCCTTAAACAATGTTCCGCAATATGATGAGTCTGAAGTCGTAACAAGAGATCTAGACGGCACTCCGAGGAGTTTCATTTTTGATGACGAGTGGGACTTTACAGGGTATAGACAAGATTCTGTGCTGAAAAAGCCGGTGGTATCATTCAAAGAGATAGACAAATCCTACTGTAGGAAAATCCAATCAACATTAGCTTTCATCGTAAGAAAGTATGAAGAAGAAACTAGAAAATCAGTGACCTGGACACAGGTAAACTCTTGGAAACAAGGACTAGTTACGATAAGAAAAGTTTTGGGGAGTTGTAGTTGGGAAGTGCTGTCTAATAAGCGAGATTTTAATAACTTTAAGTGTAATCTGCAACGCTACATAAAATTAAACAAACTGAGTAGAAGAATTGGTGAAGATGTAGCAACTGGATTGAACAAGCTTGGTGAGGTTGGCCTTTGTTCTTGTTCTGCAAATAGTCATGAATTTCGAGGGTTTTCAACAAAAAAGCGTTTACAGGCAATCGCTATTCCTATTGGGATTTATCAGAAGATCATTAGCCGGGCAGTCTCCAATGTAGAAATTTACCACCCCTATCGAAAGGAAATTTGTGATGTACAGCGTAAAGCAGTCAATATTTTCACTGAGGAAATAGGAAAAGCTGGAATTAAAGAGAGTACTCGAAGAAATAGAGCATCTCGCCGCATAAGAAAACTTCATCATGATATCCCCAACTACACCGCAAGCAGAGATGGAATTAGCTTAAGCTGTCAAATAGGGCTCAATGATTTAGTTAAGTCATGCATGATAGTTGTGCTGTCGTTTAGTGGTATACGAATTGGTGAGTTAGCTAGCCTTTCCAAGTTTAGTTACGAAGAGGTCGGAATGAATAAAATTCCCATCCTCAAAGGAGAAGAGACCAAAAGAGAGGGCAGAGTTATTAAAGAGGTATGGCAAACTCATCCGATAGTAAGGGACGCGCTTGAGTTGAGTTACGATGCCCTTCAACATATGAGGGAGTTATATACAGAAAAGAATGAAAAAGAACTTTTTTATGGAAGTGTTAAAGAAGCTCATTATGAACACGCCAAACGACAAATTTCTTCTTCATTTCTAACGTTAAAAGCGACAAACAAGCAATCCTCTTATGTACTTACAAATACGAGTAATTTGTTAAATCGCTTTATTAAAGAGTCTGGGATTTTTGCAACGCAAGCAGATGTTGAAGAGTTCGATAATCTCAATCCCTCTCGTATTGGGCAGTTGAAAGTTGGTGAAACGCTACCTAAGTTATCTCCACATGATTTTCGAAGAAGCTTTGCAGTTTTCTTCAAACGTTATGGATTTGGGTCGTCATCTACAATTAAGTTTCAGTATAAGCACCGAAATATTCAAATGTCAGACTACTATGGAAACAACGCGCAGCTACAAGCAATGGAAGATATTCTTCTTGATAATGATTTACTTAACATAATGAATGAAGAAGGGATTCGTATGGGAGTGGATATCTTCGATGAAATATACAACGAGTCAGAAAATTTAAGTGGATTGGGAGGAGAGCGGATTTTCAAGGATAAATTCAAGAAGCTTAAAGCAGGTGAATATGTCTTCATGAGCCGCCAGGAGATTGAACGCTTAGTAAGAAAAGGGAGCTTATCAGTCGTTAAACTCCCAACTGTTAATTGGCACCGCTATGGATCCATTCCATTGGCGGCGTAATGGACCCACCCCATTTGTGCCGTAATCGATCCACCTGATTGGCGGCGTAATAGATCCACTTTAATCTGATTTTTCCCCTCAAACTTCTGTTTAACTCGCGTATCTTTGACTGTTTTGTAGTCAGGAGAATACGCATGCCAAACCGGAGGTTTGAAATGTACCAATACCGACACATCCTCGTTCGAATGCGAATGGGCGATTCCAATCGAGCCATCGCTGACAGTGGAATCGCTGGTCGTAATAAAGTCAAAGCGATTAAGCGTATTGCATCGAAACATGGCTGGCTTGAACCCGATAGCGAACTACCTGATGATTCACAACTGGCCACTGTCTTCGGCGAGAGGCCACCCAATCCAACGACAACGTCATCTGTTGCACCATACGCGGACAAAGTGAAAAAGTGGTATCAGGATGGTGTGCAGGGCACCACAATCCATCAAGCACTGGTGGAGAAATATGGCTTCACAGGAAGCTACTGGTCTGTCATCCGTTTTTTAAAAGTCTTAGCTGAGAAGACGCCAGTTCCTACTACTGTCATGGAATTCACAGCTGGCGATACCGCACAAGTTGACTTTGGTGCAGGGCCGCTCATTGTGGATACTGAAACTGGCGAGCTTCGCAAAAGCTGGATATTTGTGATGACGCTGGCTTGGAGTCGTCACATTTACGCTGAGTTCATTCGTGACCAAAGCACCGCCACCTGGCTGGCCTGTCATCGTCGTGCGTTTGAATGGTTTAGAGGCGTGCCAAAACGCGTGGTCATCGACAATCCTAAATGTGCGATTACAAAAGCTTGCTATCACGACCCACAGGTTCAGCGCGCTTACGGTGAGTGTGCCGAAGGCTATGGATTTTTGATTGCGCCATGTCCCGTGCGTGACCCGCAGAAAAAAGGCCGTGTCGAATCTAATGTTAAGTACATCAAAAATAGCTTCGTTCCTCTGAAGGAATTCCGTAGTCTGAGTGATGCCAACGTACAGCTTAAACGTTGGTTACTGGCGGTTGCGGGAAATCGTAAACACGGCACCACCAAATGTCAGCCGCTGGAGCGCTTTACTGAGATTGAACAGGCACGACTTAAACCATTACCTGATGTGCCACCGGAGCAGGCTGTCTGGGCAAAGGTTAAGGTACACGGTGATGGTCATGTGCAATTTGAACACTGCCGTTATTCGGTGCCCTATACGCTGATTAGAGAAACGCTCTGGCTTAAAGCCAGTGACACTATGGTGCGTATTTATCAGGGGCATGAACTCAAAGCAACACATACCCGAATGCGCCATCAGGGTGGCAGAGCCACCGTTCCCGAACATCAACCGCCAGCCGCTCAGGCTTATAACATGCAGGATCCGCAATATTGCCTGACTCAGGCGAAGCGGATTGGCGAATCATGCCATGTGTTGATTAAGCGTCTGTTTGCCAGTCGCGTACTGGACAACCTGCGTGCTGCACAAGGTGTTGTGGGCCTTGCCAAACGCTACGGTGATAAACGCGTCGACGCCGCCTGCTCACGCGCGTTGACCTTCGACAATGTGCGTTACAGCGCAGTCAAACAAATCCTAGAAAAGGGGCTAGACCAGCAGCCCAATGAATCAAACGCCTTCGATACCTTAAGCGATGCTTATACCGGCGGTGGTCGATTCCATCGCGACCCAAATAAACTACTCCCTCATTAGAAAAAGGAAAAAACGATGATTAATCCGATCCCCGAACTCACGCCACTACTGAAACAGCTACGCCTGTCTGGGATGACAGACTCTCTGGCAATACGTAACCGTGAAGCCATTGACCACCAACTCAGTTATCCTGACTTCTTGGCCTTAATGGTACAAGATGAAGTCGCCAGACGTGACCAGAAAAAATATACCACACGTCTTCGTCGTGCAGGCTTCAGAGGTAATAAAACACTGGAAAACTTCGATCTGAATGCCAATCCTAATCTGAACCGCGCTTATATCAACGAACTGGCGGATTGCCGGTTCATTGACGAACATGTAGCAGTGCTTATCGCGGGGCCGTGCGGCACCGGTAAAAGCCATCTTGCTCAGGCTATTGGTCACTGTGCGGTACAAAAAGGGATTGACGTGTTGTTCTTTACTCAGGCAAAACTGCTTGCGAACTTGCATGCAGCGAGAGCCACGAACACCTATGAGAAACGCTTCCAGACGTTAGCTAAAGTAGACTTGCTCATCATCGATGACTTCGGTTTAAAGCCACTCAAATCTCCTCATGATGAAGACTTACACGACTTAATTGATGAACGGTATGAACAGAAATCGACAATCATCACCAGCAACCTAGACTTCAGTGAATGGGGACAAGCCTTCCCAAATAAACTGCTCGGCGCGGCGACACTCGATCGACTCAGACACAACGCCTATCGACTGGTTCTGGAAGGCGAAAGTTACCGCAAATTACGAGAGAACAATAATCAGACTGGACGAGGAGCACAAAGCAAGAAATAATCACTCTGTTTGAGGACAAAAAAGACGGTTTTAAGTGGATCCAATACGCCGCAAATGGGTGGATCTATTAGGGTGCCAATCGACACCAACTGGCGGTTATTGCCTAAACCCCAGATGTAGCCGTGTATGTGGTATAGGGGAGTTCGCGACTGAGGTAAAACCTTGTGAACACCAAGTGATTACCGATAAGCAAGCAAAGGTGGTAATTAGCCAGAACAAACGGTTAATCCATACCTTTAGGAAGCTGAATACGGGCGATCCAATGATGAATAGTATTTTAATAGCTACCAAGCAAAAAATTAAACGGAACGAGTTGTTGGTTAAGAAACACAACATAGAATTTGAAGTGTTTGATGACAGAATTAAAGGTACCTTAGCATACACGGAGAGCTAAAATGTCACGAAGAGAAATTACCTTAGGTCGACTACGCGCAGCACTCCAACGTCTTTTGGATGGTAAGCCGGAACGAATTGAGAAAGTAGGTAGGCTTTCACTTAATAAGATAAATAATGAAGCTAACCTCGGTCATAGTTACATCCATAAATTTGAGGACTTTGTTCGAAATGAAGCTGCTCCTGCTATAGAAGAATACAATAGGACAGTTAATCCACTAACTGAGAAGTTAAACTCAGAAAAACATATAGGTTTGCAGGAAATTGAGAAAATTAGAGCAAAATTGAAGAAGGAAATTGCACTTAAAGAGCGATATAGAAAAGAACGTGATGATGCTAAAAATATCAATAAAATATTGGAGCAAAAAAACAGCTCATTAATATTTCGGCTTTACGAAATTCAGGATGAATTAAGAGTTGAAAAAATTAAGAAAACCTAAAGTGAACCGCTTCGATTTAGAATGAATCACCAAATTGTTTAATAGTAATGGGATCTGAATCATGTAGTTAAATAGGCTACTCTTGGATTGGTCTCAGAGAAGTGACTGATTCAAGTAATGCCTCTCTTCCCTGTTTGGGTAAATTGTGAATATAAACCACCAAATTGGCTATATCGTCTTCTTCGCAGAAAAAAAAGCAGAGCGGCAAATTAAGCTCTTCAGCAATACGTTTTATTGTATGTAAATCTGGGGTGTGCCTTCCTTTTTCATAATGATTCATACGGCTGCTTGCAGAGCTAGGCTCCAAACCAATTCTAATACCTAACTCTCTTTGCGATAGGCCTGCTTTGGTCCGTGCCGATTTAAGACGGACTGGAAGTGGACTTTTAAATACCAATGATACATTACGTTTTCACTAAAGTACTTAGATTCTCTAAGCATCCAAACATATTGTATACTTAGTAATCCTAAGTATGAGCCAATCATCCAATGAGGAAACTTTAGTATGAGTATGTCGTATAACGAACATTTTCGAAGAGAAGTTGTTCTAAGATATGAGGCACGTGACTCAAAGGTGAATGACCTTGCGACAGAATACGGCATCTCACCTTCAACTATTTATAGGTGGGTTCAGAAAAAGAGCGACGAAAAAACGGACAGTAGAGCACGATATGTACAAAATAAACTTGAGGAAAGAATAGAAGAATTGATATCTGAAAGAGAGATTTTTAAGAAAGCAATGATTCTTGTAATTAAAGACATCACAGATTGAGTTATAAAGTAATTAGGATTCTGCTTTTAGGATTGCTTACCTTACCTATGATTCATTGTTAAGTTGTTGATTTAAAATGGGAATTTTATTTTTCTGAATAGTCGTCTGTGGACACGTCATCTTTTCAATAAATCGTAATATTAGTGTATGATGTCGCAGCGATTAGCGCATAGCTGCTTGTGAAGTTTTTGAGAAGAATAATGAATCCGCATCCACTTAATAAAAAAAGACAACTCGGGGCTTTCTATACTCCGCCAGAACTAAGCCGAGTATTGACTGATTGGGCAATTCGTAGAGCTCATGAGTCTATTCTTGAACCAAGTTTTGGGGGCTGTGGATTTTTCGATAGTAGTATTGAGCGTCTTCGGGAATTGGGGTGTGAGTCGCCTGAGAGACAATTATATGGTGTTGACATTGATCAACATGCTTTTGATATCTTGAGCAAAAAGTTTGACAAGATAGTAGAAGTTAAGAAGCGTTTCATCAAAAATGACTTTATAAAAGTTCAACCTCAAGACTTCAGTGTACCAGGCTTCGATGTTGTAATCGGAAACCCTCCCTATGTATCTATGCACAATATGACTTCTGTACAGCGTAGTTCTTGTGAACAAATCTTGAGAGCATCTCCTTTCTCTGCTAGCACGATGGGAAGAAATGCTAGTCTGTGGGCTTTCTTCTTGGTCCATAGCTTATCATTTTTAAACGATGGCGGTAGGGTAGCTTGGGTTTTGCCTAGTAGCTTACTCCATTCTGATTATGCCAAAAGGCTTATAGAAATTCATAAAGGCTTTTTTGAAAGTATTAAGATTATAAAACTAGCAGAGCGGTTTTTTAGGGAAGAGGGCGCTCAGGAGACCTCTGTAATCCTATTAGCTGAGGGGTTTTCAAAAAATGGAGTTATTGATTGTAGTTTGAATGTTAAATCTGTTGAAGATTTAATTATGCTTAAATCGATTATCTCCTCACCTGACAGCTCGAGTTCTTCAGATATCGAAAATTATAAATATGATATTATTTCTAAAGAGGCACTAGATGTTTATAAGAAGCTTTGCACATCTGATGTTTCAGCACCTCTTGGTTATCACGCTGATATAAAAATAGGAATGGTTACGGGCGCCAATAAACTTTTTATTATTAACCGAAAAACTGCAGTCGAAAACTCACTTGAAGAGCATGTTTTAAAACCAGTAATTGGTAAGTTCTCTAGCTTACAAGGGATTTTTCATAATAGGTCAAAACAAAATAAAATACACTCTTCCGGTGAACGAGTACTATTAGTTTGTCCTTCGGAATTAGAAATGCTCAGTGATTCGTATGTATCCAAGTATTTGTCTCAATTAGACATAGAATCGAGAGAGAGCAATAGAACATTTAAAAAACGGCCTCATTGGTATGCTCCTGGGTACGGAATTGACGGTATTATTCCCGACGCTTTTTTGTCTTACATGATCCATCTTTCTCCTCGCATGGTTATTAACCAAGCAAAAGTTAATTGTACCAACTCAGTTCATAAAGTTTTGTTTCGCGACAAAAACTGTTCTACAAATTTTAAAATGGCCATATCTATATCTTTACTATCTTCCTTCTCACAGTTGTCTGCTGAACTTGAGGGTAGAGCCTATAGCTCAGGTGTGCTTAAAATTGAGCCTTCGTCGGGAAGAAAAATTCAAATACTTATGAATGAAGCTATTATAAATGATCTAGTTCTTTCAAAGGGTAAGATAGATAAACTTCTAATTGAAGGGGATCAGAGTAGAGCTACTGATATAGTTGACAAAGTCTTAGTAGAACACGCAATTTGTACTGCTGAAGAAATTTCAGAACTCAGAAAAGCCGCGAGACAGTTGAGAAATGAGCGCTATAAAGGAGTTAAAAAGCTAAATGACTGAAGAAAAAGACTTAATTGAAGAGCTTTTCCTCTTATTAGCACCCGACAGCACAGATGCGCAAAACATAAACAGTAAAGTCGATTACAGTAAGCTACTCGATCTTTCTACTAAAATTTCCGAGTTCGATAAAGAGAACGTTCGCTTTTCAGTAGATGCAAAAATTGTAGAGCGTTTAGGTGAACAGCTTGTTGCGAAAAAAACAACTGCTTTAAGTGAGCTAATTAAGAATGCTTATGATGCGGATGCCGAATCGGTTACTGTACATTTTGCGGGTACGGAGGCTCCTGGAGGAAAAATCACTATTGTCGATGATGGAATAGGGATGACGTTCGATGGTTTGGTCTCCGGATTTATGACCATTAGTACATCTGACAAGCTCAGAAACCCTTTGTCTACTCGTTACGAACGACCTAGAGCAGGCAAAAAGGGAATTGGAAGGTTTTCTGTCCAGAAGATTGGTCGACGACTCAAACTTGTAACTAAGCAAATAGCTGACGATCATCATTTATGCGTGGATATTGACTGGGATAAATTTCAATCTGGAGCAAAGTTAAGCTCTATAGCGAATAGGATATATTCAGATGAAGAAAACTATGACTTTGATGAAGGTACGATATTAGAAATATCCGATGTTAGAGAAGCATGGACCTCAAGTAATATAGAAACCACGTACAAATATCTTGCAAGTATATTATCAATAGGTCCGGTCAATACCAAAGATCCTGGGTTCAAAGCGGTCTTCAATTACACAAATGCTGAAAATAAAAGTTCAAGTCTTACCACTATTGATCAATCAACAGAGTTTCTCGACAAAGCAGATTTGAAAGCCTGCGCAACAATGGAAAGTGACGGCCGTTTAAAAGTTGAGATTGTAGGGATAGCGGATAAACGAAATACAGATACACTTTATTTTGATGAAGGCTATGACGAGAATTTGCGAAATACTGACTACAAAGTTGAATTTCATTATTTTTCTAGAGGGCGGGGAGCAGATAATTCGAGGGCACTGACTAACTATTTAGCTTCAAATGGAGGATTGAAACTAAAAAGGAATGGTTTTAGTGTAGCGCCATATGGAAGCAGAGGTAATGATTGGCTGGGTTTAGATGATTCCAATCAAAAAAGAAAATACTTAATGCCTCACTCAAATACGAATTTTATCGGAGTTGTTTCTGTTGTAGACAACTCGGGCAATATTTTTGAGGAAACTTCAGCCCGAGAAGGTCTTATTGAAAATGACGCATTTGATAGATTAGCTACAGCTACCTACTATGTTGCTATTAAGGTTGCGGCTCACAATGCAGAAATTAGAGAAAGAAAAATAACTGCTAATCAAGATTTCGTAAGTAGGAAAAAATCGAAAGAAATAGAGCTGCAAGAACAACTAGAAGAGATGAAAATAAAATTAGCAGCGCAAAGTGAATCCAACGGTTATAAAAAAGAAAAGCAATCTGAAGGTGGGGATGACTATAAAAATTCTGAATTCGAGAGTGATGAAGATCTCAATAGTCAATTAATAGAAAGTTTAGAAACTGTTACAGAAACGCTTAAAGAATACATCGACGAACAGTTGATGTATCGGGTTTTATCTTCGACTGGATTAGCAATCTCTGAGTTCACACATGAAATTCAGACCTGCCTCACAAATTTGAGTTTAAATAGTCAGACTCTAGAAAGACTATCTATTTTAGATCCGCAGCTTAAGTCTCTCTCTTCGCAATTAGAAGAGAACCTAAGTCTCCTAATCGCTTACACTGATTTCTTCGATGGTACGATGCGTAGCAATTCAAACAGGGAGAAGAATAACTATGACATGCAAAAGCTAGTGAAGAAATTTGTACAGGCTATGAAACCGACTGTTGAAAGACGAGGCTACAAATTATCGACTTACTTTGATGATTGGGGTATTTGGACAAAGCCGGTTCATATTTCAGAAATCATGTCTATCTTTATGAATTTATTTACAAATTCATGTAAGGCTATCGAGCGTGCAGGTAGCAAAGCTGGCGAGATTAGGATTGAGGTGTTTACTGGAAGCTCTTTTATGACGATAAAATTTCAGGACAATGGAGACGGTATACCAAAAGACAAATGGGCAAGAGTTTTTTCTCCACTATACACTACCTCTATGCCTGCCAAACCCTTCTCCAAGGAAAATGAATATAATAGAGGTATGGGTCTTGGCTTATCTATAACGGAAAATATTATAGATGAAATGAATGGAGAAATCGCGATTGATGAACCATCAGACGGGTTCAACACATGTGTAAAAATCACCCTTCCTTTAGCAAGTGAATCTGAGTTACCTGAAGATGCCTATTAAGTTTTTGTATATTGATGATGAGAAAAAAGAGACTATTCACGAATTAGTTGAACTAATTGAATCGTCTAGTGACGGTGAGCTAAGCATTCATCACGAACAGGTAATGGATTCCATTCACGCAGTAGGACTATTCGCGAGAGAGCAACAGTTCGACGGTATTTTGATCGATCAGGATTTAAAAGCGGTAAGCGATGATGGAAACAAGGCTGACTACTTTGGTACTACGTTGGCACAGCAACTAAGAACAGAAATGGCTGTGCAGAACATACCCCCGTTGCCATTAGTTTTGATCTCTTATGAAGAAATCATACTTAATCAGCTAGAGCCTGATGATTCTGCGAAAAATCTATTTGACGCGGTAATTAGAAAAAGAGATCTAAAAGAGGCGATTGGAAGAAGTTCAGCAGCAAAACACTTGGTGTCTCTAGTTAGAGCATATGAGACAGCGTCCAATTATCGAAAAGATGTAGGTCATGACTTAGAGTTAGAAGAAGTTAGAGAAATACTGAATTGTGACCAAGAGACTTTTGCACAGATAGATACTAGATTCATAGATTTTTTAAGCTCAAAAGCTAGTGACCCTCACGCTCTCGTAGGTGCGATATTTTCTACATTGGTTCAATCTGCGGGTATGTTGGTGACTGAAACAATGTTGCAAACAAAGTTGGGTGTGAGTTCGGACTCAGGAGACTGGGGTACTTGTAAGGCACTTTTAGATGAGTACAAATATAAGGGACCTTTTTCTCAGATTAAAGATCGATGGTGGTTTAGTCGAATAGAGGACTGGTGGTTCGATCTTTGTCCAGAGTCAGTTTTGCAATCACTTACGTGTGAAGAGAGGGTTGACGTCTTGAAAGCTAAATTAGACTTGGACGAACTATCAGCTATTCCTATCCGCTACCCAAATGGCGAACAAAGTCAGAATCTTTGGGTAAATTGTGTTTTATCTGGTACTCCACTTGATCCATTTGATGCACTAAGAGTTAGAGATCCAGAAGCTAAATCGTGGGAGCAGCCTAAATATATGGATGTAAAAGCATATTTAGAAGATCCTACTGACCCAAAGAAGTTTGTTGTTCACACTGACGACCAGAAAAAAATAAAAAAGCTTTTAGTGAGGTTAAAGCCAGATGTTAACGGCTGAGGAAATATCCCAGGGATTAGATGATCTAGGGGAACTCCTTTTTACAAAAAAGTTTATAAAGGATATATCTCCCCTTAAGAATGCGAAGCATCAATTTAGAAATGACCGAACAAAGTACGTTGTTTCAGGGTTGGAGTTTAAAACTGCACAAGGCGAATTTATTCGGGGCGGAATTTGGGATCAAGATGTAGATATCAAAATGTCCGCAGAAGTTTCTGTTGAGGAGGCTTTTGAGTTCTCTTCTGCTCAGAGAATGATCATTAATTTAGAGTATTCGTGTTGGGACAAAGATGTGACTAAAGAATGTAGGGGTTGCTGGCATATGGATTATCATGTGGAGCCTGGTAACCCACCCAAGTACATGCATCCTGATTTTCATATCCATCATGGTGGAAGGAAGCTGAATGATCTTGATGACTATGGAAAGATAGCTCTACTGGACAATCCGAGAGTGATGCATAACCCGCTTGATGTGTTTTTGGGAATTGATTTCATTATTTCGAATTTTTATCCGGAAAATGAATGGAAAAAGCTAAGAGCCGATCAACGTTATGAGAGATTGATTAAAGCTGCTCAGGAAAACTGGTGGAGGCCATACTATTTGAGCTTAGCTGATTACTGGCAACATAAAGACAATAAAAAAAGTAAAGAGTCACAACAGGTTGTTAATCGAGCTAAAAGATTAAATCCTCATTTTGTGTAATAGGTGAGGAGTTGAGAATATCGCGCTATTTTGTTTGAGATTTCTCAAGTTTTATCTGTAGTCTATCGAAAATAGTGTAAGTTTGTTTAAAGCAATAGCTATAAAGGATTTCTCAATGTTCTCAACTTATACAAGTGTAACGGTGTCACGCGACGATTACGACGTGGAAGTTGAGTATCGTCGTTGAGAAACAATCGC
>CEUY01037689.1_pt1 | contig 14965 bp, 14 predicted proteins | sample 361481 | NCBI WGS metagenome assembly CEUY01 (sample SAMEA2622737, study PRJEB7988) | marine metagenome | isolation source: saline water (ENVO:00002010), including
GTACCGCCCCCAACAAGTGCGATAGGCTTGTGTCCGTATTTTTGGAGCCGAACTAGTCCCATGATTGCGACTAGGTTCCCGATGTGTAGACTGCTTGCCGTTGGGTCAAAGCCGTTGTAGCAGGCCACTTTTTCAGTTGCAAGGGCATGGGCTGCTCCAGGGGTTGCATCGTACAATGCTCCCCGCCATTCGAGATCTTCGGCTACATTATTAAATTCAGTGTTTCTAGTCATCGAATTCTTATCGTATTTTTCGTACTTTTTTTTATCTGTAACTTTTTGTGCCGGATGCGATGTTAAACATCAGATAATAATTTCCGGGTCTGCTCGACATCTTTGTCCATTTGCTCGACAAGCTGTGTTATCGACTCGAATTTAACTTCTGATCTTAGGCGTTTCACAAATTGTAAGCGGATTCGCTTGTTATAAAGGTCTCCATTGAAGTTCAACAGGTGTGATTCTATAGTCCGGCATCCACCCGTTTCGAATGTGGGCCTTATTCCGATGCTGGTGGCTGCCTGATAAACCTCGTCATCTACTTCTGCGAGAGTTGCATATATACCATTTTCTGGGATTGCTACCGGGAATTTCGGTTCTATATTTGCTGTGGGGAATCCAATTTCACGACCCCGTTTTTTTCCACTAGTGACTTCCCCTGTTATTTCGTAGTAGCGTCCCAGCATTTTTGCAGCTAGTTCGCAGTTGCCACTAACGACGGCAATGCGGATAATTGAACTAGATACCGGCTCCCCGTCTATCACTACTGGTGGCACTTCAATAAAATCTATCTCTGAATGAATCGTTTGAGTAGAAAGCTGTTGAAACCCGGCTCGATCAGCACCGATCGTTGCCCCCGGACCTAAAACTAGTGAAACTAAATGGATTCGTTCACGAAGTGCACTTACAAATTCAATCGAAGAAAGTTTTTGTATAGTTTGATTGAATTCGAGTTGAACAATATGATCTATTCCCATAGTTGCTAGTGTGGACAGCCGAGATTCAAAGTCGCTCAAATAATTTACTTGCTCACTTGCTTTTATTATTGTCCGCGGTTGTTCCTTGAATACAAATGCGACCGATCTTGCATCGCGTCTTATTGCCTCATCACTAACTTTTCTGAGCAGATATTGATGTCCGAGATGAACCCCATCATATGTGCCGATGGTTGCAATAGTCGGTTCTTCAATGAAGTTAATAGTTTTGAGCAGTTGGTAATGGGACATAACTGCTGGTTGCTAGGTCGTTTTGGTTTGTTTGTATTGCTGCTCAATAGTCATCAGCATCAGAGGGTCTGGTGAGCTTCACGCAATAGTTGCTCAGTGGTCTCCCAGTTGATGCATGCATCGGTAATTGAGACACCGTAAGCCAGATCTTTTGGATCGCCTAAAGATTGGCTGCCCTCGTTGATATGACTTTCAAGCATCACTCCAATAACGCCTTTGTTACCCTCTTTTCGCTGTCTTAGCGCTTCTCGGAAAACAATCGGTTGACGTTTGTGATCTTTGTTGCTGTTAGCGTGCGAGCAGTCGATAACCACATTTGGTGCAAGCCCAGCAGCTTCAAGCAGGCTGCCGGCCATAGCCACTGATTCTTCATTATAGTTTGGACCAGAAGCGCCACCTCTCAAGATCAGGTGCTGTGCTTTGTTTCCGGCGGTATTAACAATTGACGCTCGTCCTTCCATATCAATTCCGAGGAAAGCATGTGGAGATCGAGCCGCAGTCATGGCGTCAACTGCGATCTGTAGTGTACCTCCAGTTCCGTTCTTGTATCCAATCGGCATTGAAAGTCCGCTCGCCATCTGTCGATGAGTTTGGCTCTCTGTCGTCCGGGCACCTATTGCTCCCCATGAAACCAAGTCAGCCAAATACTGCGGTGTGAAAGGATCCAGAAATTCTGTCCCGGCCGGGAGTCCAAGTTTCAATACTTCAATGAGGAATCCACGAGCTCTTGAAAGCCCGGTCTGCATATCGAATGTACCATCGAGATTGGGGTCGTTGATCAAACCCTTCCAACCAACTGTTGTGCGAGGCTTTTCAAAGTAAACTCGCATAATTACTAGTATTTTGTCCTTAACTTCGTCAGCTAGTACGACCAGCCGTCTGGCATATTCAAGTCCGGCTACTTCATCGTGTATCGAACAAGGACCGATTAGCATGACCATACGATCATCTTTGCCTTGTTCTATTTTTTCTATTTGACTGCGCGCTTCAGTGACTGTTTTGGCGATTTCTGGTGTGATTGGCTGAGCTTCGATGTATGATCGAGGAGAGTTAAGGGGTTGTAGATCAATGACTCTGACATTTGATGTAGACATGGCTGGTATAGATTTTCCAAGTAGCTTATCAATTAAATTTCGGTAAGTGCATGATTCATTTTTTCGATCTCTCTTATTTGCTAGTTGTGGTTAGGATCGCTAAACAAATCCTTGAGGCTGCAGATTGCTTGCCAGATTTATTTACGATAGTTGAATCCGTAGGCTAGCAACCTGCTGGTATAGGTAAAATACTCGGCACTGTATGAGGTGTGATGAGCGTAGGTCAAGATAGCCCGTTGGAAGCCATCTGAACATGCGAATATAGGTTTATGTTGAATGCACTCATTCATGTCTTTAAGGATTTGCTGTAGAAATATCAGGACGAAGTTTAGCAGCATCATTGAGATATGAATGTACTATTTCGCTTTGAGATTTATCGGTGTTCCACAAAATCAGAATACGTATACATTGTTTGATTGCACCTGGTCTGGCCATTTCGTGTCCACACATAAGCGGCACATCATTCCATCCTATACGTTCACGAGCAGCCACGGCAGGAAATTCTGCTACTAGATCTGGACTTGTTGTGAACTGAACTGCGGCGACTTCATCTTGAGCTATACCGTTAGACTCAATCAATGTTTTGAGTAGCTGTTCGGTTGCCGAGAGAACGTGTTTTGTACTTGTTCCATCGGTGGTCGTTGCGCCTTTTACGCCTCTAACCTTAGTGCCCAATCTATTTGTCCTGAATTGTTATAGTTTATTAGTCCGGAAAAAACCGGAATATTTATCGACTTAGTTTGCCACGACTTTTCGTGTCGTGCCGGGTATTAGAGACTTGATATAGCCACCTACTCGTTCTGCTGCCTCGTCTGAGTTGCCATCAGCGAGAGTGTTGATCATTTGGCTACCAACTACCGCTCCGTCAGCAAATCTTGCCACTTCGGATACATGATCAGTACTCGATATCCCGAAGCCGACAGCGATTGGCAAGTTTGTGAATTGGCGGACTTTGTTAACCAAGCCTTCGACGCGTGTCGACATACTGCTACGGGCCCCTGTTACGCCTAGTAAAGAGATACAGTAGATGAACCCTTTAGCTTTTTTACAGGCACGCTCGATCGAATTATCAGTAGAAGTTATTGCAACTAATGGTATTAGCGCAATTCCGCTTTCGTCGCACGCATCTTGCAGTGGACCTGCTTCCGCAACAGGAAGATCTGCGGCGATTATGCCGTCTATACCGGCTTCAACTCCCGCTTGGCAGTACTCTCGCAGTCCGATATTAAAAATAGTGTTGTAGTACCCCATGAATATTATTGGAACATTTATCCCTTCAGATCTAATTTTTTTGACCACCCTGAAACAGTGCTCAGGCGTGACTCCGTTCATCAGGGCCTTGTGACCTGAGGCTTGGATAGTCGGACCGTCACCGAGTGGATCGCTGAAAGCTACTCCAAGTTCAACTGCGTCCGCACCGTTATCTACAAGTGAGCGGACGATTTCGGTTGTCTGGTCTATTTCGGGAAATCCGACTGTGATATATGGGATTAGAGCGATTCGGCCTTCACTTTTCGCTTTGTCAAATGCCGACCTAATTTTATCGTTCTTCATATATTTAAAATTTCCTTTTGAAAATAACTAGATAATACTGCGTAATGTTCAAGCCACGTCAGCGTACTTTGCTAGCAACACAGCGAAGGTATTATGTAGCCCATGGGCGAATACTGCTGGCCAGATAGAACCGGTTTTAAGGTACACCCATCCAAGAGCCAATCCTAATACAAAAGTTGGTACTATAGCTCCGGGTTCGATGTGAAAAAAGCCGAAGATCAACGACGAAATTACAAGTGCACCTACAATGCCAAACCGATTAATTAATCCTGGCAAGACATATCCTCGAAAGAAAATCTCTTCTGCTATCGGACCTATTATTCCGACTAGAATTACGGTGGTGACTATGTTGCCTGCGGCTTCATCTAGAACTTGTTGAGCAGTGTCTGGTGGTATAAGAAAGCCCACATCTAGCGATACCACAATTTGGATCCACAATATGAGCATGCTCAATGCGAGGATCCAGATCAAAGCGGCGTAAGCATAGGGTCTAGCGCCATGAGTTCTTATCAACCCAAGTGTGTTAATCGGTTCTCGAAATTTTATGACAGATAACGTGAATCCAGTTGCAGCGAACATTAGAGATATTGCAGTTGCGACGATTATCCCTATCGGAAGCCCGATAAATTGAAGTGAACCGTCGCTGGATTCAGTACTAAACATATAACTAATTGCAACTATCCCAAGACCTGTTACAAATGCAATAAAGACGGGCCAAGCAGGTGATCTGAAAACCTTGAATAGGATTAGTGCAATTCCTGCTGAAAGTATTCCAATTATGTAGCCTGAATGCGATGAGATTGAAGTTCCTAAACCATAATCAGATCCCATCGCACCATCGATTGCAGCTATAGATATAGATATCAATATCGTTACTATGCTGGCGAATATCACATCCGTTGACCCCCATTTCACTTTGGGAATGGTTAGGTCATTACAGTGATCAGTGGGTGTAGTTGATTTTTTTGGACTAGTCACGGATTTGATTTGTGCGAGGAACTTTGTATCCAGGTGACATTTCCATAGAGGCTATCGTCTAAAGGATGAGACGCGAAGTGTGCATATTCATTCTTTGATTTGCCAACAGTTGTGAAACCGCCATGTCCTGGAAGAACAACGGTCTTTTCTGGTAAAGGAAATATATGTGATTCAAGTGATTTTATGATCTGCCTAAGTGCAATATTTGAAGAGGATTTTCCTGGTCCACCTGGGAACAGCGTGTCGCCGGTGAAAATATGAGACGGTTCAGATTCCGCTAATGATTTTTCTGATTCCAGTAGATAACAGGTCGATCCCGGTGTGTGTCCCGGTGTAAACAAGGGAGTCAGGGTAATATCACCGATCATAATCGAGTTGCCGGTTTCTACGTTTATAGTTACTGATAGATCATTTGATAGATATGTTCGATCTGCTTCGCCAATACCGGCTTGAACTGGAAAATGGTCGTTCACAATTTCGTAACCTTCGACATGATCCCGGTGTCCATGAGTAAAAAGAATTGCCTCGACTCTATATCGAGATGCTGCTTTGATCAACTTGTCTGGATTTTTTGGAGTATCGATTATGACTGAACGTCTTGTGCGTTTGCAGGCGATTAGAAAAGCGTTGTTGCTGAATCCAGAGATATATCTTTCGATTGCCCAGTATCTGCCTTGGAAGACTTGCTTCATATAATTTGGATTATTATAGAAATACATAAATGGCGTTTCTAGCGCCGTTTTATGACTACTAATGGAATTGCCTGAAGTGTTTAAGTCGCTTGGGGTTCAGGGTCAGTGATTTCTTCCGGCTCATTATTACGATGACCAGAAGAAGAAGGTGGCTCGTCTGGTAGCGTGGGGTCGTCTATTGTCATTGGACTCGCAAGGAGTGGGTCACGTCCTTCTATAATCGCCACAAATTGTTCTGAGTCTATGGTCTCATGCTGTAGTAGGAATTCAGCAACACCTTCAAGTTCTTTATCATTATCGGTCAGTAGCTTGTTTGCTTTATCTTCAGCTTCTTGTAACAACCGATTAATCTCATCATCGATTAAACTTTCAGTGTTAAAAGAGTAGTCTCGTTCTTCAGACATTTCTCTTCCCAGAAATACGGCTCCCCCTTGCCGTTTTCCGAACGAACGGTTGGGAAGTTTATCGCTCATCCCAAGTCGCATTACCATTTCTCTAGCTATATTTGTCGCCTGCTCAAAGTCGTTCGAAGCCCCACTAGTGACATCACCCACTTTCAGAACTTCCGCTGCTCGTCCTCCCATTGCTGCAGCGATCTGTGCTTCGAGTTGTTCTTGCGAGTGATAAGATCTGTCTTCTTGTTGCCATCTAGTGAAACCACCTGCTTGCCCGCGCGCTATAATCGAAATCTTTCCGATCGGTGACCCCCCTGGCATTAGATGTGCAACGAGAGCATGACCGGCTTCATGATACGCTGTTATTCGGCGATCTTTTTTACTGATCACTTTACTTTTTCGTGCTGGACCCATAGACACGCGGTCTATAGCTTCAGTTAGGTTGTCGTGGTTGATTAATTTTTGATTCCCGCGGGCTGCCAGTAGCGCTGCTTCATTGATTAGGTTCGCAAGGTCTGCGCCAGAGAATCCGGGAGTTTGTTTCGCAATATTGGCTAGATCGACCTCCTTTTCAATTGGCTTGCCCTTAGCGTGCACATCTAGGATAGCTGTACGACCTCTAATGTCAGGGCTGTCAAGTATCACGCGTCGATCAAATCGACCTGGCCTTAGAAGAGCGGGGTCTAGTATGTCTGGTCGGTTAGTGGCTGCAATTACGATCACATTGGTACTGGAATCGAACCCGTCCATTTCAACCAGCATTTGGTTGAGAGTTTGTTCACGCTCGTCATGCCCACCACCTAGTCCAGCACCACGGTGTCTACCTACAGCATCGATTTCGTCAACGAATATGATGCATGGAGAATGGCGTCGAGCTTGTTCGAAAAGGTCTCTTACGCGTGAAGCACCCACGCCAACAAACATTTCTACGAACTCAGAGCCTGAGATCGAGAAGAAAGGTACACCCGCTTCACCTGCGACTGCTCGAGCGAGCAGTGTTTTACCGGTACCTGGAGGACCTACCAGTAGCACTCCAGCCGGAATTTTCGCTCCGAGAGCTTGAAATCTCTCTGGGTATTTAAGAAACTCAACAACTTCTTCTAGTTCCTCTTTTGCTTCAGGAACACCTGCGACATCAAAAAACGTAACCGTTGCCTTGGTGCCGACGAACATACGTGCTTTGCTCTTACCGAATCCCATTTGTTGGTTGCTGCTGCCCTGTGCTTGGCGCATCATGAAAATAATTAGTCCACCAAACAAGATCAGAGGTAGAAAACCGATTAGGATTCCGAATAAATTGCCGAACCCGCTGGAGCCTTTTACTTTGACTATGTAATTGGCGTTAGGTACACCAGAGCTACTAAGGAGATCCGCTACACTTGCACCTTCTTCTTTACGAGATTTGAATACATTGGCGCCATCGGTGATTGTTAAGGTATCTCCTGAAACTTCAATTTCTAGCCGTGATGATCCGCTACTATTTTTCGCTAATTCGACGACTTCATTTATGCCAACCTCTTGTGCACCTCCGAGCGGTTGGTCCACAAACATGAAAAATATTGTGATCACTGCGACGATGATCACTAGGTAGACGAGGCTACTCCGCATCCAGCGGTTGCTCATTTGTACTAGCCGTCCTATTCCTGTTTATTGCGTCGTTTACCTAGAATCTGTTCGGGCAAAATTGAGCACTGTTTTTTTTAGGTAGTGCATAAATAATATTTCCTAGCGAAAACTTTACAGATTTAAAGGATTGTGCTTTGTGCCTTTAATCGTAGCACAGCGTTTATTGCATGCATGTTGTGAACCCGCACAGGTCCACGCAAAAACAGTGATCAGATTTGTACTCATACCGGATTGAGTATCTTAATCTAGGTTGATATATTGGTAACTTGATTATTCTAGCAATCGCAAGAAGTGTGAAATAAATGGGTTTGAAATAGCAGACTTCCTCTTATATTTCTATCGGTTATCTAGTGATTATGGGAGATAGAACATAGCAAAAGAATTTAGGGTTAATCGTCGAATTCGAGCCGATCAGGTTCGGATGATTCGTGGTGAGGATTCGGCTGAGTCTGTTGTATTGGACATTCGTGAAGCATTAGATCTGGCTCATGAGGAAGGTCTCGATCTGGTCGAGGTGGGGCCTAATCAGAATCCTCCAGTTTGCAGACTGTTGGATTATGGTCGATTTAAGTTTAAACAAAGTAAAAAACAGCGAGATGCTAGAAGGCTATCTCGAATCTCTAGCAAACAGAAAGAAGTTCGTCTTAGTCCAGTGATGTCTGATAATGACATTGAGACCAAAATCAATGTGACTAAATCCCTTTTATCAGAAGGGGCTAAAGTTAGAGTGTTTGTTAGGTTCCGTGGTCGACAGCGCGCTCACCCAGAGATTGCGATGAAGGTACTAAGAAAGGTTGCCGAAGGGGTTGCTAGTGTTGCAAAACTAGAGAAGCCACCAGGTATGGAAGGTCGTGTGTTGAGCATATTGTTGGCGCCGTCTCCTCAGCAGAAAGCGAGAGACCGTCAGGAAAAACAGGAAAAATCCACTACAACATCAATAGCAGAATCTTGATAAAACGATGATTCGCTAATCTAGTCAAAAGACTCAATTTAGTTGATTGTTTATTAATTTGATTAATACAGTTAGAACGGAATAAATTTGGTATGCCGAAGATGAAGACCCATAAGGGTGCTAAAAAACGGTTCCACCTGAGTGGCACAGGTAAGGTGTTGCGAACCAAGGGACCGAAAAGTCATTTTCGCCGACGCAAAGCCGCGCGAGTTAAGCGGTTGTTTGGTGGCAAGGTTTCGCTTGACTCCAAAACATTTTCAAAAACCATAAAGCAGTCGCTTAACGCAATTCGCTAGAAGCAACTTAATTACGAGGCGGTCATGTAATTAGACCTCCTCAATTTAATGTCTAGGAGACTACATTGGCCAGGGTAAAAGCCGGTAAAACTACACGAAGACGCCACAAAGCGGTACTCAAGCTTACGCGGGGACATCGAGCATCTCGTAGTCGGCGTTATCGTGTTGCACGAGAGTCATTGACCCATGCTCAGGCTTATTCAACTGCTCATCGTCGCCTTAAGAAACGAACTAATCGCTCTCTCCAGATTATTCGTATAAATGCTGCTGCCCGCGCTTTAGGCGTTAATTACGCTAGTTTGATACACGGCATGTCACTTGCGGGGATTGAGATTGACAGAAATTCGTTAGCAGAGCTTGCTGTCCACGAACCTGAAGGATTTTCAGAAATCGTTCGGACCGCCCAGACGGCTCTTCCATCGGGTTAATCGGTTGATGAACGATTAGATTTATCGATCGTTTGAATTGTAATTTGAAGAGTTGTGATTTCGAGACGCAACTAAGTGTTCCTCGTAGAATCTAACTAACTTTTCGATGTATGTATCAGGTTCTGTTCTGAACGCTCCGGTGTGACCAGCGCGTGGGACGATCCATATAGATTCTTTCCCTAACTCGATTTCATCGAAGCTTGCTCCGATTGCTCTACCTAATAGTCGCGCGTGCTCTACCGGTACTTTGGGATCTTCTTCTCCATGGATGATTAGTACGGGTGTGTCTGTGCGAGCGATAGCTCTCGCTGGAGATATTTCTCGTATATCGATTTCGTGCAGCAGTTGCGCCATAAACTTCATACCAGGTAAACAAACCCGCATTATTCGTTTGACGCCGGTCATGGAAGTTTTTATCAGCATTTCCAGATCCGCAAATGCGCTATCTGAAACTACTGCGCCAAAACTGTTGTGCTTTGACCCAGCAAGTAAAGCAACGGATCCTCCTAATGAGAATCCTAAGATACCGATTTTGGTTCTATTCGCTCCATTGCTGACAAGATAATCTGATGCACCTAAGACATCGAGTTGTTCGAATAATCCGGAGGAAGACATCGTTGATGGAGAATCCCCGCGTCCTCGTAAATCGCACATAAAAATTCCGAAACCATGCCGATGCAGCTCACGGGCAATTCCAAGTGTGCCGGTTTTAGAGTCGCTGCGACTCGCGTCATCGCCGTTCACCATGATCACCCATGAAGTATCTCGGGTTATAGGTAAAGGTTCTAACTGATTACATGGTGGAGCGATCAACCATCCAGAAAGTTCTGTACCCCCTCCGCGGCTGGTAAAAAGTACGTTACGGAAGTCGAGTTTTACGGTTTTAGGATTAACTTCATGGCGAACTCTATTTACCTGTGTTAATTTCGCTGCCATTGCAGATGACACACCAACATAGCTCCCGGCGGCGAGACCAAGTAGTGTGAAAGTTGTTTTTATTAAGCCCACAGCCGCACCCTAAGTTAGTTACATAGTGGAATATGTATCTCAACAATCAGTTATTGAATTTGATCTGATACGTAATCACGAAAAATTTATTGTCCAACAATGGTTGTTATGCAATTACGGAATCAGCCATTACTAGTACTAATGCAAGAGCTAGATAGAGAAGTGAATATTTATATAGGCGAGTTGCTGTTGGCTTATTAGGGAATCGTATCAATTTATAGCTATATCGGAAAAGAGTGGTATTTAAAAGGACTGCCCCGATCAGATATATCCACCCCAAGTTTTCTGTAATTAATCCAAAAAGGATCATCAGGACAGCCAGAATCACTGTATACAACATTATTTGTACAGTAGTGTGCTCCACGCCACGGACTACTGGGAGCATGGGAATGTTTGCTTTCGCGTAGTCATCTTTGATCATAATCGCTAGTGCCCAAAAATGAGGAGGAGTCCAGAAGAAAATGATGATAAAAAGATACCAAGCTGAGAGGTTTAGTGTTCCTGTCGCCGCAGCAAATCCTACCAAGGGGGGAACAGCTCCTGCTGCGCCGCCCAGAACAATATTTTGAGGTGTTGTTCGCTTGAGTATGACTGTATAAAGCCCAAAGTATAGTACTGTCCCAGCTATTGCCAATAAGGCCGCTAGGTAATTTGTCATCAAAGAGAATATTGCGAAGGATAGAACATTTAATGTGAGACCGAAAATAATCGCTGTAACCGGGGAGATTCGACCTTCTGCAACAGGGCGGTTCTTGGTCCTTCCCATCTTCTGATCGATTTCTTTTTCATAAGCCATGTTCAGTGATGCAGCGCCGCCAGCGGCAAGTGCTCCTCCAGATAATACTGCTATCAGCACCTCCATTTTTGGTGTTGCATCTGAACCAAGAAACGCACCAGCTATAGCAGAAACCAGAAGTAAGGACATGACTTTTGGCTTTGTGAGAGAGATAAAATCGTTGAGTTGCCCCATTACCGAATGAGGTTCAACTGTCTGGTCGGTTGTTGTCATAAGTGAATATTGGATAGTTTAAGAGTCTATGTTTTATTGGTAGTTTTCGGAGAGTTGTCGTCTAGGTAATGGGCGTAATAACAGCGCGACTATAAACACCATATCAATCCAAATTAATGTGGCAAGACTTAGGTGTCCTGCTCGTGCCCACTCTGCAAACGATGTCCATGGATTTGCTGCACCCATTAGCATTTGCGCAAATATTATTATTGCTGATGCAAGGGCTGCAAATCTGAGTGTTTGTGTAATGTTTGACAATCGCCATACTTTATGTCCGGCATATAGGACCATCAGTACGGATAATAATGATAGAACTCGGTGACACATGTGGATCCAAGCGAACATTGACTGTGGAATTAAATCTCCCCCACATAGTGGCCATGATGCGCACACTGCACCGGCTTCGCGCCAAACTGCAAAAGAACCTGAAAGAAGTGCAATTAACGTAGACACGGCTGCTGCTGCAGAAAACATAAGAGCACTGCGATGTTCATTGTTGACTCGACCCCAAAGCCAAGGGGAGCTTCCAGACGTTTTTTTGTCTCTGCTGTAAGTAGCTGCTACAAGTGTGAATATTGCCAAAAGTGCGACTATCTCTGCTAGGAAAAGATGGAGAGTTCGTATAGCTGGATTGAGGTCATTTAATACTACCGCTCCACCGATCATTCCTACTATGAAAATCAGTATCAATTCGACCGTTGCTAACCAGGCAACTGTGTGGGTAGACCTATGTTTGATCCAAACCCTTATCACTGCAAATATTATCGCTAGCCCAAGTAAAGTTCCTACTGAACGGTGGCTGTATTCAAGCACCACATTATGCGGACGTGGCGTTGTAGCGCGAGGTCCGTTATATAGCTGGTCGATGGTAGGTTGATCTATTGGGGGAAATATTTGACCGAAGCAAGTCGGCCAGTCCGGACATCCATCGCCTGATTCTGTAACTCTGACCACACCGCCTAGAGTGATCTGTAAGACCACGCCTGCGACCACGATAATCAGTAGATTGATTAGTAATTGGTCTTTCCATATGGGATTGTTAGGTTTGTCAACTATGGGTGATCGCTGAATCGATTCCATTTAGCCTCAGTTTCGACTTTGTAGATCTTAAGTGATTGCAGTACTGACACCTTACACGCTGCAGATACGAACTACTGTGCAAGATTAATGATCGCGCAAAAAACGTTAAAGCGGCATGCAGTTTGGGGTTTTAATTTTGTTATTGAAGCTGACAATCCTGTGACCAATATTAAAATTCGGTCTAATTGCGTCAGATTGGTCGGTAAGCAATAAGAGTGGCATCAATTACAACTCGCTGATCGTAAACAAGAGGTGGCCAACAGGTTACCAAGGTTATTTGAGCGTCCCTGGTGTTTGTTACGTAGAGATCTGATGCTTGGACTTGACTGGTTCTAGTAACTCGGTAAATGTATTCAGCATTAGATGTTTCTAGAAATATGTCCACAGGATCTTGTTTTATTAACTCAGTGATTTCAGGGAGCCGTCGAAATATTTTCCCTTCTTGTGCTGTGAAACTTTCAAGATGTCCGAAAAACCATCCATCACCTTGCTGCCCGGGTAGTGAGGTTTCTGGGATGTGCCCAACGACATTGTTGGGTGTTTCATATGACTTTTGATCACCTATATCAATGATTTGCAACTGTCTTACTTCTGAATCTACTGCTATAGATGGTATTCGTATTCGAGTTGCATGGGTGCTAGGATTTGGATCGATAAATAGGTCTGTTGATCTTACGGTGGTGAATTCCGCTGGGATCGTTGGTCCGCCGTAAGGATCTGATCCAGCCCATTCGGGTTCGGACCAGTATTTTGGATTTAATTGATTTCCTGGATAGATACTCTCTAGATTCCTGATCTTTTGTGGCTCTATTTGTAACGGTATGGGCTCTTTTCCGTTAGTCACTGAGATAGATTTATTCTTAGGCGCGCTTATTCCCATGTGCCTATGCAGAGCGTGATCTGGTATTGAATAAGTAAATTCTGCAGCATCTAAACCGGACCGTGATTTTGAGTAAATGTAGAATGCTGAAACAATGATCAATATCACCCCTATAATCGCAGTTCCATACGCGACAAAACTCAAGACCGAAACCTTTAGTTTGTGTTGGTCTAAGGTTTTATTCCGATATCCGTGACTTTTGTTAGGCGAAAGTTTATTCATAAAATCTTTGAAGTCTTTGGGTGCCTAGTTACACGCGGTTTATTGCATTGCTCTTACGGGAAATGCTCTTGCTGTTTAGTGTTCACACAGGTTAAAAATCACTAATCGACATTTTACCAGTCACAAATCTTACTAATTGTGGACGAGTTGGCTTATAGGTAATTAGATTTGCATCTAATATTATTGTGTGGTTTTTTGCCTGCTCCTATCAATGAATAATGGTACTTTCACGTTATAAATATTTTATGTGGAACATCTTTAGAATTTAGTTGACTAAATATGCATGTATTGGGAATTGAAACAAGTTGTGATGAGACATCCGTCGGTGTAGTTGATGACGATGGACGAGTTTTGGCCAATGTTGTCGCGACGCAGGTAGACATTCATGCTAGATACGGAGGGATAGTTCCAGAGGTGGCCTCTCGTCAGCACATCATTGATATCCGACCTGTTTGTTTACAGGCAATTGTTCAGGCAGGTCTTGATTGGGGTGAAATAGATGTAGTGTCTGTTACCCATGGCCCGGGACTAGCAGGCTCCCTGATTGTAGGTCTGAATTTTGCTAAAGGGTTAGCTGCAGCACTAAATGTTCCACTAGTTGGTGTGAATCATATGGATGGGCATGTATACGGCGCTTGGGCTGTCACTGATGAGCATGAACCTCAACATTTCCAGCACTTGGTTGGACAGCAAGGAATTATGTGTCTTGTTGTATCAGGCGGGCATACAGAGTTAGTAGTTCTAGAAGGACATGGACACTTCAGACTGATAGGTGAGACTAAAGACGATGCAGCTGGAGAAGCTTTCGACAAAGCAGCTAGGATATTAGGTCTTAGATATCCTGGTGGTCCGGAGATTCAACGGGTTGCGGAGGGTGCTCTAGAGACTGACCCGTTCCCGCGTGCTTGGATGAAAGGATCTGACGATTTTTCGTTCAGTGGTCTTAAGACTGCCGTTCTAAATAGAGCGAAATCTCTTGGTATTTACCCGTTGAATGTGAACAGTGAACCTGTCAGCCCTAAGGTTATTGCTAGCTTAGCTAAAGCCTTCCAAGATTCTGTGATCGATGTGCTAGTAACTAAGACTATTGCCGCAGCCGAACGGGAGAACTGCGCTGGTATAGTTCTCGTGGGAGGTGTCGCAGCGAATCGCGCTCTTCGTCAAACCCTTTTGCAAAAATCTACTCTTCCAGTTTCGGTACCACCGTTCAAGTTATGTACGGACAATGGGGCTATGATTGCAATGAGTGGACTTATGAATTACAGCAGTGGTAGGCGAGATACTTGGGATCTTGATGTTATCCCAAACCTTCGTATCGGAACTAGTTTTTTGTCTTAAGTTTGATGCGATCCTGACTCGCTTGGTCATCCTGATGGATAGTTTCTATAGGGTGTGTCTAGTCGCGAGGGTAGTAGCTTTCGTTTCGTATCCTCTACAATGCGTACGAACTCTACTGCGTTTTCGGTTTTCACAGTGACATTGCCGCCTACACTCTTGCCATGAGTAGATTGGAAGTCTAAACGTACTCC
>CEUY01025496.1_pt1 | contig 14954 bp, 10 predicted proteins | sample 361481 | NCBI WGS metagenome assembly CEUY01 (sample SAMEA2622737, study PRJEB7988) | marine metagenome | isolation source: saline water (ENVO:00002010), including
ATGCGATAGTAGGCCCCTAGCCTGTGATTGCTTGCGTTATTGGCGATAGCAAGTGACATTTCAAACTCATTGCTATGGGTAATGTCTTCGGTAAGTGAAGCATGGCAAACACCGCTGTTATACCAGCCCTTAATCGCGCCGCGGCAGCTAGAGCCCTCGTAGGCTTCACCGAGCCATTCATCATGACGCTTTGCCATGGCATAAAGCATCCACGGACTTACGGTCTGTTTTCGACCCTGTTGGCGGTAAATGAAGTTAATAGTGGCAGCAAGGGCGAACCCCGTACATGCCCCGTCTTTGCCTTGATCTAATATGACAAGGTTACCTGGCGGGTCGATAAACGGCTTAAGTGGAGTGAGGTTTGGTTGATAGTAACGGTCCCTAAGGTCGGGATAGTCAGCGCTGACATTGAGTGTTTTTTGTGAGACAGGCGAGTTCATTACATCGTCCTTTGATTGCTAGCGTTTCGTTGTCCGAAAGTACAGCCTTAGAAACAAAGGCTTTGGTCAAAGGCGCAACATTACCCTCGCTATACATCCACAGCATACGAATTTTGGTTGTAGTGCGACCAACACCTTTCATCATTTCGGTGCTCAATGCGCACACGAATTACCTTGCGCGGTTAATAATGTAGCAAAAATAACAGGCCTAATGGAAGCGGGATAAAGGTCTGAAATAAACACAGTTAATACAAACAGACCGTCCGTAGCTGCCGCCTTTGGGCAATTGCGCGCTATGATGCTACCAATAGGGGGGGCGTTTAAATTCAAACGTTGCAGGCTGTATTGTTGGCACAGGGGCGTCAGCATCAATAGCACCTTTAGGTAGGTGACGCGTTCCAGTGCATGCGGCAATATACGTGTAACTCATAACCAAGACACAGCTTTCAAGACACAGGTTTTAAGACGGACGTCACAATTACGAAACAACATAACTTGAATCGTAAATGTCGTTATAAGTTTTTAGGAAAGTTGTCTGTATTATCATTGTTGTTTTTTTTGGTAATGAGATGTGATTTATATGTTTAAAGTAAAGCCGTTGCTATTTTATTGCTTTTCGGTGCTAGCGACATCGTCGGTGGCCACCGCCGCTGACGTACAGATAAATATTGATGTTGATAGCCCAGGGCCGACACTGAATAAAAATATCTATGGCCAGTTTATGGAACATTTGGGCAGAGGCATTTATGAAGGCATTTGGGTAGGTGAAGACTCGAGCATACCTAATCAGGATGGTTTCCGATTAGATGTACTTCAAGCGTTGCGAGACTTAAAAGTACCATTACTGCGTTGGCCGGGTGGCTGCTTTGCTGATGAGTATCATTGGCGAGATGGGATTGGTCCGCAAGATAAACGCCCAAGAACAGTCAATAGTAATTGGGGAGGCGTTATTGAAGATAATGCGTTTGGCACCCATGAATTTTTTCAATTCGCAGAGTTGTTAGGCGCCCAGACTTACGTCAACGGCAATTTGGGAACAGGCAATCCGCGTGAAATGGTAGAGTGGCTGCACTACATGACTTCTGATGCAGATACATCGATTGTTCGCCAGCGCAAAAGAAACGGTCGGGATAAGCCATTTAAAGTGGACTACTTTGCCATTGGCAATGAAAGCTGGGGCTGTGGCGGCAACATGACACCTGAGTATTATGCTGACCTTTACAAGCAGTATTCGGCATTTCTAAAAGCCCCTGAAGACAATCAACCCAAGTTTATTGCCAGCGGTGGTACTGACGACCAAACGGAATGGACAAAAGTGCTCACCGAGAAAATAAAATCCTCGTGGAGTCTAAAAATGGATGCGATAAGCCATCATTACTACACACTTCCGACTGGAGATTGGAGCAATAAAGGTAGCGCCACTGTTTTCCCTGAAAACCAATGGTATTCAGCGATACAGCGCACATTGCAAATTGAAGCATTTATAAAGAAGAACCTAGCCGTTCTTGAAGAAATGGACCCTGAAAATAAAATTGGTTTTTATGTCGACGAATGGGGAACATGGTACGACGTAGATGAGGGGACCAACCCTGGCTTTTTGTACCAACAAAATACATTGAGAGATGCGGTTATCGCGGGACTAAATATCCATGTTTTCAATCGTCACGCCGAACGTGTACAAATGACAGTGATCGCGCAGATGGTTAACGTACTGCAAGCGATGATACTCACTGATAAAGAAAGAATGATTTTAACGCCAACCTATCACGCGTTTAAAATGCACATTCCGTTTCAAGACGCGACCTATCTTCCTGTGAGTTTTAGCCAGTCACTATCAAACAATCACGGTGAGATAAGTATTCCAAGTATCAGCGCTTCAGCAGCCAAGGCACAAGATGGCAATACCTATATTTCTATTGTGAATACACAGTTGAATAAAGCAATTGAAGTCGAGCTTAATCAGGTAAAAAAAGTCAATGGGTTAGTATTAACCAGCGATAAAATGGACGAACACAATACCTTTGATAATCCGAACAATATTCAACCTAATGACTACGCCACAGACGTTAAAGATGGCAAGGCCTTCATAGTCGTTCCGGCAAAGTCTTTAATGGTACTTAATTTAGGCCAACTTTAAATAAAAAGTGCGGTGTGAAAAGGCCTGCAAAAGTAGTGGGACGCAAATTCACTTAGGCGTTCAGCTAACGCTTTAATTCAACATTAACGTTTTTTTAAAAGAATAGAAAAAATTATGCAGATATTGACGATTAAATATGTTGCGATGACGGTAGCGAGTCTCGCCTTTCTTATGGGCTGCTCACCTAATCAACACGATTCAGTAAGCCTAGATAGTGAATCAGAGGCTGCTAAGCCGCAATCTATTGCTAAATTTAAAGCCTATACAAAGCGATTTGATGGTGAAATAAACATGTCTGAAAATCATGCCACTGGACACGTTGGTGATGTGTTTTTCACCCATTGGAAAGACGGCGGCAAAGCCTCGCTCAAACTAAGCCAAAGCGGAGAATTTGAAGTGAATTGGCAGGGCGGAGGATACAACTATGTGGGTGGCCCTGGTTGGCATTATGGAGATGTGAACCGTGAAATTGGCTATCGCTTTGACGAGGAGAGTGGCGCTAGTTACATCGCACTTTATGGTTGGGGTTACGACAAGAGTATGCCGCAAGACAATCCCGCTCACTTAGTTGAATATTATGTTCTTCAGCGCTGGACTTATGATCCTAGCCAAAACGGCATTTTGGGCAAAACTTTCGTGAGTAATGGCGTTGAATACTCAACATATCGGACTATTCGAGAGCAAAAGCCCTCTATAAATAATACGGCGACTTTTTACCAGTATTGGAGTAAACCGTCTAATCCCATGCCTTTAGGTAAAGACCATAAAATTATTTTTGCCGATCACGTTGCAGCTTGGGCTGATACAGGCTGGATTCTTCCTGATATGAACAATCTTGACGCAAGCGACGACCCTACATATCAAGTTATGGCGGTAGAAGTGTTTAACCCTGCAAAAGACGGTAAGGCGACCGGTAAAGTGTGGGATGCTAGTGCTCAACTTTAACTCAGCTGCCTAACCTGCGCAGGTGTAATCTTGTGTTAATTATCGACTTTGATTAGCCGATGCCGACGGTGACGCACCAATATTTTTAAAAGCGCTCGTCACCTGCTCCGGCAATACTATATTCACGTTTTTTGGAATATGGCGCTGTAATTCAAATCGCTTTAAATCAGGAGACAAGAAGACTGTTCTGGGGTCCCCATAAATCAATTGGCCATCGGCTTCATATTCAGCAGTGCTGCCTTGCAATTTCTCGAGTGTCTTTATCTCATAATTGCAGGGCTCTGATTTATCGGTAGACAGTGTTATCAGCGGCTGTTGGTTTTCAGGTTTAACATAAGCGTTTCCGTTAAGCTCAGCAAGCTGAGCGGTTTCGTATTGGAGGCATAAACTGTCCTCTTGATCTACACTGAGCAGAGGGCCTTGGTGATATGCATCTGCCGTCAACAAATTATTGCTTACGGTATGACCATCTCGCTCAAAAACATCGGGCCCTGTCTCTGGGTGCCAGCCAAAGTGGTCGTCTGTCGCACTGCGTGCTGTTCTAGTAAATCGAAGCGTACTATTTAAAAACGTATTGTGCGCAATATCGACGTTCGCTGAGTTTAATACCCACACACCTAGGTCGTTATTTACAAATACATTACCAACGGCTGTAATGCCATCCGATATTTCGAAAAACAATCCCGCCTGCGTGTTTTCAACATAGTTATTGATAAATAGGCCTTCGCGGTTTCCTACATCGTACCAGACGCCCTTTGATGTCGGATGATTAATAATTAAGTTATCCCGCACTGTTACTCTGTGCGTTTGATTAATGATTTTCACTGCAGAAACATAATATCCAGTGATATTCTCAATATCGTTACGCTGAATGATATTTTTTTCCAGTAAGACGTCTGAAGAGCCAATAATGTAAATGCCTTCAGTGCTGGTATCAGAAATTAGAGAGTGTCTGATTACCAAACCGTCACCGCGAAAATAGCCTGCGACACGTGAACAATATGAAATGGTGACATTCTCTAGTAGCGTGTTCACGACTTCTTTACCATAGGTCGAAGGGTCGGCAACGCCTATTGGTTCATCTACCGGCTCATCTTCTGGTAAAAAGGTACGTTTACCTTCTATACCGATAGCTCGCCATGCGTATTGAGTGAACGTAATACCATAGATTTTAGGGCCAACTTTATCATTTTGCTTATTGTGGACGTTCTTCGCTGTGCGCAACAATGCCGTATCGTAAGCGGTGATTTCGATTAATTTGTCATCTGGATCAATACCGATGTAAACCAGCTGCTTTTCATAATCAATAAAAAACGTATTGGGTGTTATCTCATCGATACTGCCAGCCGACTGTAAAAATTCACCATCAATAAACACCATGTCATTATTAAAACGATGCAGCGGCGTTTTATCTATGTGGCGCTCCTGTCGCCACCAAAACATGGGTTTAGAGGGAAATAAGGTTTTCCAGTTCGTAACCCACACATTGTCTTGCTGCTTTTCCCACGTCGAGGCTACTTGAGTCCCTTTCAAAATGGGTTTTTCGTCTTTGTAGGGTTGTAACGTGATCCCTTGATTAAGTTTTAAATCGCCAGTTCGGTAAGTTCCACCTCTTAAAACTATTGCATCGCCTGTTACCACTCTACTTATTGCTGAATCAAGTGTAGTGGGCTCATCAAGTGTTAAGCCACTCGCATGGGATAGTCCTTCTGGAGATACAAAATAAATTGTCTTAGCGTTTGGAAGCGCATAGCTCTTTGAGATCGGTCCATAAGGTCCACCAGAAAATTGCGCTTTTGCAGGCATGACCGAACTGAGTCCAAAGGCCATGACGATGAGTCCGAGCCGGAGCCAAGTGTTCATAACAACTGTTCCTTTAATATTGATGAGTTAAAGAAAATCAGTATAGAGGTTAGTGAATAGCGATGAATCTATATTTACCGTATTAACAAATAATCGAAATGAGGTTAACAAATTCAGTAATATGTGTTGCTCCGCTTTCTACTAGCATAATTAAAAATCAATTCAAAAGTAGGAAAGAAGGGAACAAAAATGAGGCTAAAGCTCTTGTGCGGCAGTGTGTTTTTAATCAGTGCTTTAACAGTTAAGGGGCAATCATCTCCCCCTATGAAAATTAATGATTCAGAGTATTTTGAGGCTCCAGGAGCCAATGTGTTGGTATATAGCAACTGGTACGATGGGCTGTTTAGCGATTCAAAAATAAGTGGCATTGAAATTATTCAACACGGCAAGCGTATCGCCACTAATGGGGACGTCAGGCTAAATGATACTCCTGAACAGTGGGACAGTATTCCTACCTTCATCAAGCGCGATGTTGACCCAGAAAAAGGCGTCATTAGCGCATCACTGTATTATCCAGAACATAATTTTAATTTCAGCGTTAATGTTACATCGACGGAAGAGCAACTCAACATCAGCGTACACACTGATGCCCCTTTGCCCGAGGAGTTAGTGAATAAGGCGGGGTTTAACCTCGAATTTATGCCTTCGGCATATTTTAATAAGGCGTTTATCGCCGATGACGCAACTGGCACATTTCCGCTCTACCCCTCTGGATTAAAAGAACAAAATGATTTACAAGCGCCAACCCCGCTTGCGACGGGGCATCATTTAGTATTGGCCCCAGAAGACGCAGAACGCAGAATAAGTATTGAATCGAAACAGCAACCTATCTATTTGTATGATGGAAGAACAAAGGCACAAAATGGATGGTTTGTTGCCCGGTCGTTATTGCCAGCGCATAAAAGCGGCAAAGTACTTGAATGGTCTCTTAACGTCAACGGCAAAGAAGATTGGCAGCGGACACCGATAATTGGGCACTCTCAAGTAGGCTACCACCCTAATCAAAACAAAATTGCGGTTCTTGAACTCGACCCAAAACATGTCATAGGCGAGAACACGGTTTCCTTACTCAAAGTTATGCCTTCGGGCGAAAAGAAGGCAGTCATGTCTGAAAAACCGAGTCGTTGGGGACAATACAAACGTTATCAATATGCAAAATTCGATTTTTCAGCCGTACGTGAAAATGGTCTTTATCAGCTTAGGTACAATGCAACAACCACTGCTCCGTTCAGAATTAGTAATGATATTTACGACAACGCTTGGCATCCCACACTGGACGTATTTTTCCCGGTTCAAATGGACCATGTTCTCGTGAATGAAGCGTATCGAGTTTGGCATGGAGCTTCACACTTAGACGATGCTTTGCAGGCACCGGTAAACCACACGCATTTTGATTTATATGCACAGGGTCCGACAACTGACACGCAATTTGCGCCTTTAGAGCATGTACCAGGGTTAAATATTGGCGGATGGTACGATGCGGGTGACTACGATATCCGTACGCAGTCACAATACAGGGCCGTACTAGGGCTTGTTGAGGTTTGGGATCAGTTTACGCCTAAACGCGATACTACCTTAGTTGATTACAACCGAAAATTTGTTGATATTCATGTTCCAGATGGCAAACCAGACATACTTCAGCAAATTGAACACGGTACATTGGCACTGCTTGCACAACACCGAGTTTTTGGCAGAGCAATAAATGGCATCATCGTGCCTAGCATCTCCCAATATACTCATTTGGGTGATGGCATCACCATGACCGACAACATGGTATACGACGCCACAATGACGCCGTCGCAAGCGGATGGCAAGCACAGCGGTATTCCTGACGATAGATGGGTATTTACTAGCCGCTCTTCCGCCGTTAATTATGGTTCTATTGCTGCTTTAAGTGCTGCTGCTCGAGCAATACGAGAATATAACCCTAAGCTCGCTACAGAAGCACTGAAAAGAGCAGAGTTAGCTTGGGAGGAAGAGCAATCTCACCCGCCCTTTTTATTTCACCACGGCAATACCACAGGTGGGCGGCTTAATGCAGAGAAGCTTACGGCGGCAGCAGAACTATTGATGACCACGGAAAGTGAGCATTACAAACAAGCAATCAATACCCTTTGGCCAGAAGTAGAGGCGCATTTTGCGCAGCACATTGGTACTTTAATTCGATTAATACCTTTAATGGGAGAGAAATATAAGCAAAAAATTGCAGGACTGGCTAAAGACTATGTGAATGAAGGCAAACACATTACGCAAGATAACCCGTTTAATGTCACTATTACCGAAGGTGGATGGGCAGGAAATGGACGAATAATACGCGATGCTATTCATCACTACTATTTGGTTAAAGCGTTTCCGGGGTTACTTGAGCCCGATGCTGTTTTTGATGGGTTGCATTATCTCTACGGGACACATCCAGATTCAGATATCTCCCTAGTCTCAAATGTAGGTACTGTCTCAAAAAGCGTGGCGTACGGTATGAATCGCGCCGATTTTTCATTTATCTCTGGGGGTGTTGTTCCCGGTATTTTAATAATTAAACCGGACCTGCCAGAAAATAATGAAGAATGGCCATTTTTCTGGGGTCAAAATGAATACGTAATAAATATCGCAGCGTCATATATTATGCTTGTGCATGCTGTTGATGACTTGCTGAGTAGCTCTGCGAAATAGCCCTAAAACGGGCTATTCTCAGTAGCAGATTAGCCCTGCATTTCTTCAAGCTCATTCCCCGCTGTTTCGCGAATAAACTTGATTACGAAGAAGATTGAAAGCAGTGCACAGGTTGTGTAAATACTGTAAGCGCCCGCTAAACCAATCCCGGTTAGCATCAGCGGGAAAGTCATGGTGACTGCAAAATTGGCCAGCCATTGCGCTAAACCACTCACAGCAAGGCCAGAGCCTCTGATTTGGTTGGGAAACATTTCACCTAGTAAAACCCACATTACAGGCCCCCAGGATAAGTTGAAAAAGAACACATAAGCATTTGCACTAATTAGCGCAACACCACCTAATCCGCCAAGAATTAAGTTTCCGTTGATGTCGCTAGTTGAGTTGACGAAGGTGAACACCATTAAGGCAAGCGAAATGGTCATTCCTATTGATCCAATGACAAGAAAAGGCTTGCGGCCCCATCGGTCAATAAAAAACATGGTGATAACGCAGCCTGCAATACTGACTGCGCCCGAAATAACGTTAATTAAGAGTGCATCACCTTCTGAAAACCCAACAGCCTGCCATAGCACCGCTCCGTAGTAAAAAACAACGTTTATTCCCACAAGCTGTTGAAACGTGGCTAACCCAATACCTACCCATATAATGGGACGTATGCGCTTTTTCGTTTTGTCGATTAAATCTGAAAAGCTTGGTTTGCGATCCTCTTTGACCAAAGATGCTTCAATCTCATGAAGTTTCCTGCGCCCCGACTCTTGACCATACAACTTTTGTAAAATGGTAAGCGCGCGTTGATTACTTTGTTTCATAACCAAAAAACGCGGGCTTTCAGGAATAAATATTAAGGTTGCAAGAAATATAACGGCTGGACACAACTCTATCCAGAACATCCACCGCCATGCTTCATATCCCCACCAAAAAGTGGCTGTTGATACCCCCGCCATATTGGCTACCACATAATTACTGACGAATGCGCTAAACAACCCGAAAATAATGGCAACTTGCTGAATGGTAATAAGCTTGCCGCGTATAGTAGCGGGGGCAATTTCACTAATATAGGCGGGCGCGATCACGGATGCAGCGCCCACTGCCAAACCGCCTAGAACACGATAAACCACAAACTCGACAGAGCTTATTGCTATCCCCGATCCCCATGCACTCGCAATAAACAGTGAAGAGGAAAGCAAAAGCACAGTTTTTCGCCCGACTATGTCTGCAAGCCGTCCCGCTATGAAGGCACCAACTCCACATCCAAGCAACATGCTGGCTACGTTAAACCCTGTACCCACTGAATCAGAATTGAAAGCCAGTTTCAGCCCGTCAACCGTGCCATTAATGACACCGCTATCGAAACCAAACAGAAAGCCACCTATTGTAGCCACTACACTGATAAGAAAAATAAAAGTAAGGTTTTCTTTTTCTTTGATATCTTTCACAAAACTACCACCTAAAACTTAATATGAGAGTACTACAATTGGCAGCTCGCCTGCCCCTGATTTGCCACTACCTTAATTTTATTTAGCTGAATTGATGCCGATCCTATGACCTCTAATTCAAATGGGACTTTTATATTTTTCATATCAGCGCCTATATCAGCAAAACAACTGAGTTTTATAAAGCCCTGCTGCCATCCGTCACCTGCTTTTTCTTGCAGTGTCTTCGTCACGTCCAGGGGTGACTTGCATTGATTTTCGCATCCTAGCTTTATCGAGGCGCGTTGTAAGTTTGCTGACAATACTCGGTAGTCTATCTGTATAGCCATATCACCATTCGACTGACGCTCCAGGTCAACCGGCTCGCCTTCTATTAAAAAGCGGCCTTGACCTAACCAGTTCACAATAATCGAATCTTCCTGGGCGAGATAATCTGCCGACTCAACACTGATGTTGCCGCCCGCACTACTGCTTGTTCCCTGAAGGTATTGACTGCGACCTTTGGCATCGCTCAACACTAATCGCCATGGGGATACCGCTGCACCAGAAAGTAAAAAGTTTGAGATGTGATAGTCGCTTAATGTTGCTACTTGCGTTTCATTGAGTTGTTCAACGTTCACATTGTCAGTCACAGAAAGTCCATACCCCAAAGCAAACAAGGGGTCATAATCGGCTCCTTCGGCATTCAAGACCTCTTGGTCTGCGCTCTTTGGCCACGAAAAACTTAAGCGTCCAACGAAGTCATGCTCAATTTTTTCTTGCTCGTTACGCATTATGACGTCTGCAATGCCGCCGCCTTCGGAACCGGGCAACCAAGCTGCAATAAACGCATCAGACGCATTTATTTCTGGGTTCACCCATAACGGTCGACCAGAAATAAATATAGAAACAGTAGGGATATTTAACGCTTTGAATTTTTTAAGAACTTCTAATCCAGTGTTATCCGTGAAATCTACGTGGGGTCTATCACCTTGAAACTCTGCGTAAGGCTGTTCACCGAAAACCACAATCGCCACATCCGGTCGTACTTCAAATTCACCCTCAGGGTGATAATCGACGGTACCCTGGCTATCTGTTACTGCCTCTTTAATAGCAGCAAGAATGGACTGTCCATTGGGAAAGTCGCTATTGGCGTTACCTGTACCCTGCCAGCTTAACGTCCAGCCCCCGCTAGCTTGGCCAATATTGTCAGCGGCTGTGCCCGCAACAAGAATTCGTTGATTCGGGCTAAGCGGTATCAGTTGCCTGTTGTTTTTTAACAGCACCAGTGATTTTCTAACCGCCTCCCTTGCCACGGCACGATGAGATTCAGACCCCAAAAGCTTATAGTTACCTGCTAGTGGTCTTGATGAGGGTAAACCTGCATCGAACAAACCCGCTCGCAGTTTTACTCTGAGTATTCGAGCCACAGCCTGATCTAAACGGGCTAACGTAATTTCTCCTGACTTTACTTGCTCGAGAGTATTTTGATAGAGCTGCTTCCAGCTATCTGGCGCCATAAACATATCAAGGCCTGCGTTAAACGCATTGGCACAAGAGACATTGGTACAGCCTTCGACTTGACCGTGCCCGTTCCAGTCACCCACTACAAAGCCATCAAACCCCATTTGATCTACCAATACATCAGTCAGCATGGTCTTATGCCCGTGCATTTTTATACCGTGCCAGCTATTAAATGACGCCATTATTACCTGCACGCCGGCTTGTATTGCGGGAGGATAACCAGCGCCGTGGACATCGCGCATTGTTATCTGATCGTCCACGTTGTCGCCTTGGTCTTGACCATTAAGCGTACCGCCATCACCAATAAAGTGTTTAGCGGTTGATATAATATGATGTGAATTTAAAAACTGGTCCGTGTTCACTTTTCCCTGAATACCGGAAACGAGTGGCTCAGCATAGCTCGCAACAATAGCCGGATCTTCAGAAAAGCTTTCGTAGGTTCTTCCCCATCTGCTATTTCGTGCCACAGCCAAGGTTGGTGCGAATGTCCAGTCTAACCCCGTTGCTCGCATTTCAGTGGCAGTAACCTTTCCTATTTTTGCCATTAGTAAAGGGTCGTTGGCCGCGCCTAGCCCAATGTTGTGAGGGAAAATAGTTGCTCCCACAATATTGTTATGACCGTGTACAGCATCACTTCCCCACAATAGGGGAATGCCGACTCTACCGTCGGATTTATCCGTAGACGCCAGCCAAAATTTATCAGCTAACGCTAACCACTTTTCTGCTGATGCTCGATTATTATTCTCGGGTGCAGAATTCCCACCATTTAATACAGCGCCTAAATAATATTCTCGTACTTCGTTGGGGGTAACAGAATTGATGTCAGCTTGAATAATCTGCCCCACCTTTTCTTCCACCGTCATCGCGTTGAGTAACGCAGCGATTTTCTTTTCGTGCTCACGGTTTACCGTTAACGGAGATTGCTGCGAAGGCCACGCCTGTGGCTGTATATTACTGATGTCTTCTTGATAACTTGTTGTGTTCGTCTTTTCCATACCAGAGCAAGAGGAAACCAAAAACACAAAAGCGAATGCAATACTATGATGAACCTTTGACATCTCTTGAAACCATCAAAAATTATTAATGCTGCAATACTGCCAGAAAAAATAAGCGTCACTACGTTACGCAGAAAAAACACAAACGACTTACCACAATTCGTAAACAGAATATTTACATACTGCGATAACATATCGTTGTTCTATCTAAAAACTTTCCATCATACCTTTGGCACTTCCCTTGTATTGAATGGGTTTGTGAGCAGAAAGCAGTTGGAATACAAAAAGGTGCGGTGTCAGCTATCGAGCGTAAATTTGAGTTTGGAAGCGTTGACGCATTACGGGCCTAAATTTGCTTTGTCATCTTTTCATACAGTCAGAATCTAAGGATACACATGCATTTATTCATCATTCATCTAAACATGCATCTTTAACCGGTTGCCAGATAAGTCCCCTGTTACCTTCAATTAATTGGTTTACACGGGTACCACACTTGGAAATAACGCAGACAGAAAGCAAAAAATAACAGATTATGAAAATCATCGAACTTAAATCTGGCTCAATGTGTGTCAGCATAAGTAATTTGGGGGCTCGCATTTTAGGTTGGCAGACATTAGTCAATGGCAGCTATCGGCCGATTGTGCTTCAGTATAATAATGAAGGGGATTATTTATCCGACCGATTTTATCTCGGTGCCATCGTTGGCCCATACGCAAACAGAATAAAGAATGGGCGGGTAAATATTAAGGAAGACAAGGTATTACATCTTAATTGTAATGAAGGGCTTAATCATTTGCACGGAGGAAAAAACGCAATAGATAAGCAGACATGGCAAATCGTTTATTCCTCGCAGAGCGCTGTACTGCTGGAATTAGTTATTCAGGATATGTGGAATGGCTATCCTGGAGCGCTAGAACTTAAAGCTGAATATACGTTAGAAAATCAACAGCTTCGACTTCGCTTAAGTGCACAGTCGGAGAAAGACACAGTAGTGGGCATGTCAGCCCACAGTTACTTCAATCTCAATGGTACCAACAGTCATCGAAATGGTTTAGAGCAGTGGCTTAGCACGTCTGCAACTCACGTAAATACTACCGATATGTACGGACTTCCAAATCGCCCAGCTCAGCCAATAAGGCATACGCAGTATGACTATTCAACTCGTCAATTGTTAGCTCAACAAAAAGGGGCTGAGGTGCTCGACAACAATTTCATTTTTTCAAATCCGCATTCCGAGACAATATTAGAAAGTTTCGATAGAGATTTAAAGTTGTCGGTATCTTCAGACTACCCTGCCATGCAGATCTACACCGGAGGTCATTTACGTGAGCCTTTTTATAAAAACCAGAGCGTTTGTATAGAGCCGCAGTTCGGTCCTGATATGCCTAACTGTAAAACTCATCCGTTAGGATTACTTCCAGCAAATACGCTTCAACAACATACAATTAACTATACAGTTACCACAGATTGATATCCCACCCGTTATCAACATTATAGAAATAAAGCGGTAAGCGCTGGTGGGATTGCCGATGGTAATACTTAAAGAAGGTATTATCTCAATAAATTTCCTATAGTTTATCAGCAAGCATGTTTTCCAGTTTTTGCTGATCGATAGCGAAGTTACGTATGCCTTCGGCAAGTTTCTCTGTCGCCATTGCGTTTTGATTCATCTGCCAACGAAACGTTGCTTCATCTATTGGTGTAGGGGGAACTTCGTGTTCTTCTTTATCGATAAGCTTGCGAGGCAGCGGATCTGAACAATTGGCTAGTGCCTCTAGAAGCTGTGGACTGATAGTTAATCTGTCACATCCTGCCAGCGCCTGAATCTCACCAATATTTCTAAAGCTTGCTCCCATAACCACGGTTTTATAACCATGGACTTTATAATAATTATAGATTTCGGTGACTGATTTAACACCAGGATCATCTTCAGGTGAGTACTCAGTAACGTTATGATAAGACTTGTACCAGTCTAATATTCTGCCCACAAACGGCGATATCAAATACACGTTTGCTTCGGCACACGCCCTTGCCTGCGCAAAGCTAAACAAGAGAGTAAGGTTACAATGAATGCCTTCTTGCTCTAATTGTTCAGCCGCTTTAATTCCTTCCCACGTCGACGCCATTTTTATAAGAATACGAGATTTATCGACGCCTTCTTCCTCATATAGCCTTATGAGTTGCCTGGCCTTATCAATAGTGGCTAAGGTATCGAAAGACAGTCTAGCATCCACTTCTGTAGAGACTTTTCCAGGCACAGACTCGCTTATTTCTTTGCCAATAAGTACACAGAGCATGTCATTGGCGTACATTATTTGCCGCGCTTTTTTATTGGTTTGTGCCCTTGCCCAGCTCAGGGATTTATCAATTAAGTGTTGATATTGGGGTAAAGAAGCGGCTTTTAAAATTAACGATGGATTGGTAGTGGCGTCATAGGGCTGATATTTTTTAATTGCATCTACATCCCCTGTATCGGCAACTACAGTGGTCATATCCCTCAACGCATCTAATTGGTTTTTCATTTCTTAACTCTGCATTTATTTTCAAAAAGGACGACAAGTCAGTTCGGTAGAACACTACCTATTAATGTAAATCGCAATGACATCGCGGTGATATTACGATTTTGGCTATCGTTGTTGCGAAAAATTGGCTTAAAAACATGGCTCACAATACTCACAGAAAATGAAAATGAGAGCGTGGTAACAAATAAATTACAAAATTAAAGAATTTCATTTCCACATTTCATAATTGCGATAGCCCATAAAAAGAATGACCATTTCAGCCTGGTTATGTTCTGGAATGTAGTTATGTATTTAGGGATAGACTTAGGAACGTCTGGTTTAAAAGCGGCACTTATGGACGATGCAGGTAATATCATAGACTCAAAATCTGCGGCTTTGTCTGTGAGCAGTCCCTACCCTCTTTGGTCTGAGCAAAACCCACTTGATTGGTGGTCAGCAGTAGAGTC
>CEUY01202245.1_pt1 | contig 14938 bp, 8 predicted proteins | sample 361481 | NCBI WGS metagenome assembly CEUY01 (sample SAMEA2622737, study PRJEB7988) | marine metagenome | isolation source: saline water (ENVO:00002010), including
ATCTATAAGACCAATATCCATAGGATCAGATGTAGCTATAGTCAACGTATCCCCAATAATGAAAAGGGGCATAATTTTCATTTCCTTAGCCTGATCCTTTTTTATCATTTCTAACGCTTCATCTGAAACATTCAGATGATTTAAATCAACCATTGGTATATATAATTGAATACCAAGGGCAGTAAGGACTTCTTCTTCATTGAGAAATCCCAGCTGAATACAGGCATCTCCAAAATGGCATCGATGTGTTGTCTTATAATCCACAACTTCATCAACCTGCTGAGGGCTAAGCATATTTTCACTAATTAAAATTTGGCCTAAACTTCTATTCATAATCTATCCTCAAGCTTCTACCGGATTATTTGCCATAATTAGATTAATTAGTTCCTCTGCTAATTGGTCAAGCACAATAGGTTTTCGAAGAAATAGATCACAACCAGCCTGCTCTGATTTCATTACATCTTCCTGCATATCATTTGAAGAAACAAATACTATTGGAATATTTTCAAAACGATTATCCATTTTAATTAGTTTACATATTTGAAAACCATCCAGATTTGTTTGCACTGTATCCATCATGACCATCGCAGGTTGAGTTTCAATTACCAATCGATAACCATCTACACCATCTCTTGTTGAAATCACATCAATTCCCAGCTCATTAAAATAATCCTCAGTAGACCTAGAAAAAGTCTCATCATTATCAATAATTAAAATATGACTATTATTCATCAATAATTAAATTGAAGCTGAAATTACTGTTGGGGTAATAAAAATTAATAGTTCCCGTTGTTCTCGTTCTGTGTTACGATATCTGAAAATTTTCTTAAGAAATGGGACATCTCCAAGTAAAGGCATTTTGGACAGACTTTCAAAATCATTATCAAATATTAAGCCTCCTATAAGCAATGTTTCTCCGTTTTTAACCCTTACATTGGTATTAGTAGAACGTGTTGAAACCATAGGCCTTTGCTCTGCGCCCACGTAGCCGATTATTGCCTGTACAACAGCATCAATCTTCATTGAAATCACATCTTGTGGATTTACTCTTGGTAATACACTTAACGAAACATTTATACTCTGATCTTGATAGGTATAAGGATTTTGTCCAAATACACTTCCCTCACCCTGTGGAACAAGTACAGGGATAGTTGTCCCTACCACAATATTAGCAGCAGAATTACTCATAGTCGTAACTTGGGGTTCTTGTAATAATTTGGTGTCTCCATCATTTGCTAAAAGATCCAGCATGGCAGAAACAACCGGCGCTGTCAAAGTAGCAAAACTCATATTATTTCCAGGGAGTTTGATATGGCCGACATTAATTGTATTACTTGTATCTGCTTCCCCACCTCCAGGGATATACATTGTTTCCCGTAAATTCCAATTGATACCTATTGTTTCATCATGCTTAAGAGTTGTTTCTATAAATTTAACAGAAATATTGATTTGATCTCCTTCTACATCTAAAGACTTAATCACACTATCAATTATATCAAAATTACTTGGTATATCTGTGATCATAAGTATATCCTGTTCCCCTCCAGTATCTTCAGAAGACTGAGTAGAAGAAAGTGCCTTTATTTTGCCTCGGCCAGTAATCGCCTCCTTAACTGCTTCTGTAGCTGTTTTCCCTTTTATATAACTCAACCTGTATATGCGAGTCATAAGTTCACCGCTCAATACTCGTCCACCTGATGAAGGTTGTACAATAATTATATTATCCTGAAGAAACCATTCGAATCCATTAACGTGCAGAATAGCATCCAGTGCTGTTTCAAGGGATACTTCTTCTAGGTTTAATGTGACTTCACCTTTTATATCACCACTCAGTATCAGATTTAAATTATCTTGTGAAGCCAAAAGTCTAACGACATTTACCAACTGCGCATCACGGAAATTCATTGTCACTCTTGATTCAGGCAATCTTCTTGATGGAAATACATATTTTGGAAGCGGTTTAGATACTTTCCCTTTCTTCCAGATTACTTTCAATTTATGCTTAGGTGATTCAGGTCTTGCTGGTTCCAACCGGAGCTTATAATCTGGCAATCTGGTAAAACCCATTCTAACCTTCAAAGTGTTCTTTATTTCTTTTTGATTATCATTTCGTGGGATACTGACAGTATAATGAAATAGAGGACTATGTGAACTTTTTTTTGTAAAATTTCCTCGGTCCCATTTTACTTTGCTTAATGACAAAGTAACACTCGGTGGAGCAAATGTTTCACTGGTTACATAATCAATTTTGGAATTACTAAATTCCATTACCAACATAAATGAGCTGTCTTCTTCAGTGGTGTAAATATCTAGTAGTTCTGGGGCACCTTTCACTTTATCCTTTTTGGATTCATCAAGAATATCTGATTTTATACCAGGAAATTTAAATTGCCCAATTAATAAAGATGTGGAAAGTACGAATAGACATATTTTAGATATCAATGTTGTATGTTTCATTTATTGTTCCAGTTTTAAGGTTACTCGATGTTTATTGCGTTTAAGCAGTACACGGTTTTTAGTAATATCAGCTACCATGAAACCTTGGACCCGCTTCCCTTCCATTGCAATATCTCCATTTATAATCGCTTTGTATCCTTTTTCAAAACGGGTAATCCCTGTTAATTTGAACCTGCTCTTATAGATATTACTACGGTCATAAAAAATATCTTTACCCCAACCATCTTGAGCTATACTCAATAATTGAGGGACACTGTATGCCAATGATCCTACTTTTTCTGTTGTTGAAGAAGTCTGTACAGGAATTGCACTGGATACTTTTGGACTGGATTTTCCACTGAAATCAGGTAGAAGATCTATAAAAAATCCTCTGAAATAGATCAGGATTACTCCAAACATAAGCCCTACAAGTATTTTTTCCCGATTCAAGGTGTGTCCTCTGCATAGGTAAGGTACTGTAGTTTTGCAATAACACCTTTAGGATCATCATCATCTAAAGCAAAAGAACAATGTTCGAGTCGTAGATCAGTTGACATTTGTTCCAGCATTTCCATAAATAAACCGATTCCCAGAAAGTTTCCTGCTAATTGAAAACTAAGTGCATGCCGCTTAAGAGGAATTTTATCTCCCTCAAGATACTCATTCAATGGCGGGAAAGTATCTTGACTGTAGGTTTCAATATTACTCATCTTTATTCCATTTTTTTTTGAAAGATCATTTAAATTTTTTATTTCCGCCGCCAGCTCACTACCTGAAATATGATAAGTAATTAAATTACTTTTCTTATCAGAAAAGAATTGTTGAATCTTTTCTATTTCATTCATAATTCCACTGCCTTCTCTAAGCTGTTGTTCAACAGAATTTATTTTGGATTGAATTTGCATTATCTCTTTGTTTACGTTTTTCCTATCCCATACAAAAATGACAATCAATGTCATAATTATTATTGTAAGTAAAAAAAATTTGAGATGGTGCTTCATATTCTTTTATAGTACTAAGCTAATTGAAAATGATGTTTTCCATTTATTGACGACCTTTCCAGGACTAAAATAAACTGCTTTAAAAGTATTGCTGGAATCAAGTACGTTTTTGAATGATTGTGCCATGTTACTAGCTTTTTCTTTCCCCAAAGAATAAAAACCATCTAAGGATATAATGAACATAAGATTATCATCATTAGAAAGAGTATCATCTATAACATAACTTGATAATTCTTTATCTAAAATCAGACTGGTAACTTTAAAATTATCTGGTACTGCATTACTAAGGTATTTCAAAGTAGTAACCATATTTGAGGATAAGGCTTTATCTTCATCAATAAGTACCTGAAAAGCATCTGCAACCATTACTTGTTTTTCTAAAACCTGCTTCACATCTTGGCGGACATTTAGAAGTGATAGTTCAGAGTATTTATTTGGCAGGCTTGCTTCCAAAGGTTCAATCTTACCTCGCTGGGCATATGCAGTAAGGCTAAATACTGCTATCATTATAATCAGCATATTTTGTAGAATACGGTTGATCCCAAAGAAACGATATTCTTTCTTGTGTGATTCAGGCAAAAGGTTCAATTCACTGTCTGTATTCATTAAAAGACCCAAATTAGCCATATAATCAAGCTCAATAGTATTTTCCCTAATCTTTGGTTTTTCAAACACCATCTCTTCTGCTGTTTTATGAATCTTTTCTAATGATCTATCTAGATCTCTTAGTAAAAGCTCATTTTTAGTTTCTTTTTCTCTGAATTTTTTTAATTCTTCTTCCAAAACTTCTATCCGTTCGCTATAGCTTGACGTATGCTCTTGTAAGTCTTTTAAAGATTTTTCAAGTTCTTCCAACTCATTTTTTTCCTTAGCAATTTTTAACTCCAGTTTAGTACAATCGTCTTCCATACGTTTAATTTTTCTCTGGTTGATCTGTTCAGTTTCTTTTTGAACATGTTCAACAGAAGCCGACTTTTTCTGTAATCGTGCAATATCCTGTTCAGCCTGTATAATTTCTTCAAATAAGTCCTTAGAACGAGCTTTTAATTCCGCAAGATCCATATAACTACGAAGCTTATATTCTGTATCATCCCTACTAATTTCTATCGCCTTTGGTGTTAGATCTTGTTCATAAACAGAATATTCTAGCACCCTTTTCATATTTTTATTGATTTTTATCAACTCTTTTTCAAGAATAGTCAAATCTACTTTCCAACTTTTTAGATCTTCTTCCATATCTCGGATCTTTATATCCAGTTCTTTTTTTTGCTTTGTTTCTTGATCAATTAAATCATACAAACTATCTATAAATTCATTTAACATTGATTTGGTAACTGGAAAAAGCTCCTTAATTTGATTTAAACTTTCCAACACTTCCAATTGCGGGTTGCCAATTACACTAAGATTTTCTCGATTATTTACTTGCAGTGTGTTTGTTTTATCCAAATCATTTTTGAGAACATCCAGCTCATGTTTTAATTCATCTATTGTTTTTATTGTTTTTGATCGCTCATCATTTTGAGTATCTATGGCTTTATTTAATTTTTGCATGCTCTTTTCTAGATACGATACTCGGATAGAAAATTTTTCTTCCATCCTCAGTAAGATTTGACGTTGCTTTTTTTCATTTAAAATTTTCTTAGCTAGTGTGTGTTTCTGGTTAGTAGCGGATGTAAGATTTTTTGTTTTTTGAATTAGAATCAGAATTTTTTTCTGAAGTTTCTGACTTTCATATTCCTCTTCATCAAATTCCTTTTTTAATTTCCGCAGGTTTAGCTCTTCATCATGTTTTTTTCTATTTATTGTGAGTTGATTTTCTTTTTTCTCTTCTTCATCCTTTTTAAGAATCTCAAGTTGATCCGTAAATTGTTTAATGTTCGATTTAAAACGTTCTTCTTCTTCCTTCAAGTGTATTTTAATCATAGCAAGTTTTCTATGATTTAACTTCAAATCACGTTGAGAAACGGTAATTATTCGATCAATTTTTTTCTTTTGTTGCGTTAACTTTTTTAAATGATTCTGAGAAATGTTTAATTGTGTTTCAATAGATAATATTTTACTCTTTAATTTTTTTCTGTTTACAATGATTTCGTCTTTCCCCAGATTATCATCAATATTCTGGACATCCGTTAAATATTTGTTCTCTAATGTATTTTTTTTCTCCAATATAATAGCTAACTGGCCTTCCAATTCAGATGAAATAATTTCCTGCTCCCTCTCTGCATTCTTTTTGGCGTGATCAATTTTCAATTCAATATCATTAATCTTTTGATCGGCTTTTCCCTGAAGTTTTAAAAAATCTACTTCCATCTTAATTAATAAGTCATTTTTCTGATCAAACTTATCCTGCCAAAATTGTATACTTTTTTCTGCTGACAATATTTTTCTTTGCGCACTATCAATTCTGGAATGGATTGTTTTTTCTCTACCTTTATAAGGTTTGAATTCAATTAAGATTTTTTTTCTATTAATTTTATACCGCTTCATAAATGTCTGGTGTTGTTTCTCCAAACGTTTAAAAGTTTTCATAATATCTTTCATTTGTTCTTGATCCATATCTATGCTTTCTTTTGCAAGATTGCGGGCCGCTTCAACAGCACCCGTTTCACTATTAAAACGGGTTAGACCTTCCTGAACCAAAAGTAAATAAGAATCCGACTTTTTATGCGCAATATGTCCTTCCAGAGTTCTAATTTGTTCATCTTTTTTTTCTGTTTCTTTTTCCAACAATTCCTGCCAATCAATGTGCTGTTCTTCCAAATCATCAAATTTCTGCTGAATACTATCAATACGTTTCAAATCACGACTCCAACCTTTGATTTGTTTTTTCAAATCTGAGATCTTCGGATTTATTTTCTTTCTTTTAATTGACAGATTTTCTTTTGCCTTAGCACAATCATTTTGTATTCTATTAATCTCAGAAATACTACCATCCATAAGATCTTGCACTGATTTTTCTTTTCTTTTAAAAACTGATAAATCTTTAGTGTAAGCATTTTCCTTTTGTTGTCTTTTTTTATTAGCTAAAATAGATTTTTTATTTTCATCCTTTTCCAATTCCTTTAGTTTTCGATTAAAGATTTTTTGGAGTTTATTTTTTTCTTTTTTTGCTTCATTAACCAATATTGTTTCTTGCGTTTTAAGTTTTTTATGTTTTTCAGATACATCCTTTAAACTCTTTTTAAATTGACTGTATTCTTTATTTTTCTCCTTGATCTTTTTAGTGATATCTTTATCTTTTTGAATCTGCACAGGTAATATTTTTTTTAATTTTTCTTGATTAAGAATTATTTTTCGGTTTCTCGAGTTTAATTTTTTTAATCTCAATTTGTGGTTGTTCTTCTGTTCTGTGTGATTTTTTTTCAGTTCTTTAACCTTCTGTTTGCGAACTAAAATAGCACTTTCAATTCTTATAACCTGGTTTTGAAAAGAATTTAATTCTCTCCGACTTTTCTGCAACTTATGCTCAAGTTTTCTTTTTATATCATTTTTTGTGATTAAAGGATCTATTTCAAGAATAGCTTCTTGAATATGATCCATTGCTTCGAGTGTTTTTTGATGTTGGATTTCTTCCTTTTTCAATTTATTACTAAAGATATCTATATCTTTTTTCAAAATACTAAGTCTGCGTTCTTCCTTATCGGTATGCCGTGATTTAGATTCTATCTTTTTTTGAAGTTTGTTTTTTCTGTTAATTAATTCTTTATAATCATCATTTATTTTAATTAAATCGATAGTAATTTTTTTTAACTGATCTAGGTTTTCAGGCATTTCAAGTAGACCATCTAACACAGTAATCAATTTCTTTTTTGTTTCAAACTCATTTCCTCTTTCTAAAACAGAATGAGAATCCAATTGACTTCCTTCAGAAACTATTTTGCTATATGTTTTCCGAATGTTATTAAGACGCTGCATATTGAGTGTTAAAAGATATTCTGCTTGCTCTATCTCACTATAATCTTTCTTCCGCAATCTATCCAGATATTGTAATTGCGTTATGAATGATTTTCGTACAGCACTTGAAGCATTATCTATAGTTTGAAACAAATATTCCAAAACTGCGATTTCATCTTGTTCTTCCTCGAATCGCATAGAAATACTATTTAAATTCTCCTGATTTTTTAAAATTTGAATTTGTTTATCTGAAATCATTTTCTCAAGTTCATTTTTTTGTTCTGCTAATGATACACGGATATTTGCTGATTTTTTCAACTCTAATGAATAATCACCTTTTGACTCTTTCCTTGCTTCATCCCGTTTCTTTTGGAACTGATCTGATTCATATTCCATTCTGGAAATTTGTTTAACTAAATATTCATGCTCTTGATATTTTTCAAGCAATTCTTCACTCTTTTTATCTAATTGGGTTGTTACTGTCTCAAAATCAGCAGTTAAAGTTTCCTGCGTACCTGTGTAGTCATCTTTTAATTCTTTAAAATCTGTAGCAGTTTTTATAAGCTTCTCCGTGGCTTCTTTAATGGATTTTATTTTAGAATTTTTATCTATTTCCATCCTTGCCAAACGGTATTTTACACTCTCTGGGCTTGTTGCGGTCTCGATAGCTTTTTTATGACCCATAATATTATTTCTTACTTCATCTAAAATATTCTCAGTATTTTTCTTTTTTCTCTCGATATTTTTCTCTTTTATTTTTGATAAGAAATCTGTTTTGGAACTACCGATATTCTTCAATGATGCTGTATTGAGTATTTCCAGTTTATTTACAGGTGATTCCAAAGATTGATTAACGAGTTTATCTATATTTTTTATATGACTTCCAGGTCCACCAAGGTAGATTTCACTTAACTTCATTTTCTTCTGACCCATTGTTTCCCTGACATTAATAAAATATGTTTTCGAACTTTTTATTTCCTTCTGAAGTTTTTCACCGATTCGATTCAATATTGTCTGTGATTCATCCCAGGGGAATAGATTTAATTCACTAGGTTTTGTTTCAGGCATAGCGATACCATAACGATCAAGAAAATCCATTGCCTTATTTCTAATATCTTCTTCTGCCGTTTCATCTGGATTTGACATTTTGCAGAGTGGATTCATAAAGTGATCCAATCCAATAGAAAAATCACGTGAGTCTACAAGTTGAAAAGACTGAAATAGAACCATGTGAGTTTTAGTTTGCCCTATATATATAATGAGTGCATTACCAGCACCAGTTTGTGGTTTATAATAATTGTATAGATTGTTTAGTATTTGGGGAATTGAAGTATTATAGCGCGGTTGTAATCCAGAATCAATTAATGTATTATAATCATTTTCAATATATTCTTTAAACGGAGAATAACAGACTACAGCATTATTTTCATTTTTATTATTGAAATCATATGCAACTAAGCTTTTTTCTGTATCCAATGAGTAAGATTTTGTGAGCGTATATAAAAGAAAATCTTTGAAATCACTTTTTTTATGATCTTCGGTATTTACATAAGTCATCTCATATTGGTATCCATCAGAATGAATTGCAAGGTATATACTTTTTTGTTGTCCTTTATCTATAAATTGTTCATAAACATTTGTGATAAGATCTGGTAAGGTTTTAATCTCTTCGTTACCATTAATAATTGGTAACCGATAATTCATTATTTGTTTTATTTGAAAATGCTCAATACCAAGATCAGCTTGCATGAAAGTCACATTCTGACCAGTATGTACAAATGAAATAGAATTAGTTACACCATCCAGATGAAGCTTTGCATTGTTTTTAAATAATGACTGTTTTGAAGCCTTTTTTTCTTCTTCTAATTTGGCTGGTAATTCTTGCAAAAAAGGAACAGTTTTAACATCTAGTCTTCTATCTTTTGCTTCTCTTCTTGATTTTTGCTTTCTGTTCTCTTTTCCACTTCGGCGATCTTTATTTTTTCTTCTATCTTTTTCCCCATAATCAAGTATTTGTTTTTTTCTACGATCATCTCTATTACGTCTAATCTGTTCCGTTCTCCTATCGCTACGTCTTCTTCTATCATCGATAATTCTCTTAAACGAAGAAGTACCAGATGATTTATCAGGTATTTTCTCAAGAGTAGAATCAGATATGCTAATTTCATTTTTAGGAATTTTTTTTTCTTTTATTAATCGTTTGTTTAATAATTTTTCGAGTAAGGGATTATTAGTTTCAAGTTTTTGGTCAGATATTTCATTATTATCTTTTTGATGATCATATTGTTCATCATAATTTTCGTTTTTAATATCGAATTCCTTAGTTTCATTTTTATCCTCTTCTAAATTATTTTGTCCTATTTTTAAATCACCAATCTTAATTTGTTTAGCAACAGGAAGATATTTATGTTGTTCAATACCATTAATAATTTTTGATTCAGCAATAAAAAGAATATCAATAGATATTAATTTTTTGATGTGATAGTATATTTTATCTTTTGGAAATGATACGGCTTCAGCTACTTCTGACGCAGAAAGGGGTGTATTATAAAAACATTCAATAATCTGCCTGGTAAAAGGTTTCTGAATTGCCTTTATAACCTTCGGCTCATTTATTTCAATTACCTGTTTTTGTTCCTGGCTCATACTATTTTTATTTGTATGTGGAAGGGGTAAGAGCCAGGAATTTAACTGGTATTTTACTTATTGGTTTTAAAACCATAATTAATTTTGACTCCACATATACTTTACCTCGACAGTAAGTAATTAATTGAATTTATCCAATTCTAACCATGGATTACAAGTATTGTTTATAATTTATAGTATTGTAATTTTATAAATTATTATAGTATTGTATTTAGTTTAAAATATTTAAGAATTATTACAATAATAACAATTGTTCTTCAGTATATTATTATATTTTTAATCAGGAGAAGAGAATTTTGATATGTATAATAATATTTTTTTATTTTTTATAAATAAATATAAATAATTATTTACAGATCTTTATTTAAGGAATTAACGGTAATATTATAGACTAGGTAATTAAATAAATATAATTTTACATTAACAGAAATGGACCACAAAATATTAGTAATTAAATGTTATTATTCTATTCGGTAAGAATTTATTACAATCATTATATATTTTATAAAATAAATGGAAAAATATTTATATGAATTTTTATAATTAATATTTTTTTAAGGAAAATTATTTGTTTATTAATAAGGAGGAAATTTAATATCTAAATATTTTGTATTTATTATGTAATATATAAATACTACACTGAAACTAAACTATATTTTTACAAAGGTATAATTAATGGATTATATATATATATAAAAATTTAAATATAATTATAAAGGTTTAACATTTTTTCGAATAGAAAAAGAATATTATGGATTATATACATATAAATTAATATAAAAATATTTAATACTGAATTATAGCCCGGGCATATAATAATAAATATTATAATAAAAAATAATAGAGTTGATTAAAATATATAAGCCCGGGCTAAGTTATTCAATATCATTTTCCCAAATGAACTATATTAAGGGTTAATCACCATTTTCACCATATTAATGCCCAAGTTATATTTAATATGCCCGAAATAATGGAATTATTTAAATATAGAGTTGTATTTTGGAAATTTTAATTGGTTCACTAAGGTTAATAACTATTAGTTATTTAATGAGAAATAATGGAGAATATTTAATCATATAATTTTGTATATAATTTGGATATTTTTACAATTTTCTTAATAATATTTATTAATATAATTTTGATCTATACCTATTTAGACATTGGTATTTCAAATAATCATATTATATAATTTTCAGATCTGCCAATTATTTAAAAGCATCTGTAAATTATTATATACCTCTTATATAATTTGAATTTTTTCTTACATTATGTAAATAATAATTTCTTATATTTTAATTATTTTTCATTATAATTATGTTTAATAAATTTGATCTGTAAATATTATTCTCTGTCGAGAAATTACCTATTTATTCCATCGTATTTTATTATAATTTATAATTTATTTACAATTCGTTATTTTACTCCGTGATTAATCTTATTTTATTCTATTCCTACATTTATTATTTACAGAATTATACAATAATTATCAAGATACTATTAGCCTCAATCAATTTATCTATATATATTTTACAGGCATAATTAATTCCCTTGTTGTATAGAAATAGTTATTCCCTCATTTTTGACTTAAAATTATAACTTTCGCGTAGATTGTATTATATTTTTTATATTTTAACTTAATTTATTTCATTAGAAATAATTTAAAATAAATTAGCCCGGGCATAATCCTTCGTCTGACTATTTATTTTTTCAGGACTTACCCGATCACATTATATAATTATTATTTAATTATATTTATTTATAGATATTAATAATTAATCCCTAATTTTAATATATCATGGATGTGTACTATCCCTGCTGGTACACTCTCTTTTTTCCCTTCATATATAAATAAACTTGTTATCGAATATTTTTCCATTTTCTCCAATGCTTTTATTGCTAATGTATTAGCAGGTATCCACTTCGGATTATTAGACATTATAAATTCAGCAGTTTTAGAAAAAATATCATCCCCATATTTTTCTAATCCTCTTCTAATATCACCATCTGTAATAATTCCGATTAAAACGCTATCATCATTTAATACACCTGTAACTCCTAAACCATTTTCTGAAATAACCAATAATGTTTCTTTTATATTTTTTGTTTTTTTAACCAATGGCACTTTAATATGCTTAATCAAATCCACCGTTAAGTGTAATCTTTTCCCCAAACTTCCACCAGGGTGCAGTTCCGCAAAATCATTTTCATTAAATCCTCTTAATTTTGATATCGTAACTGCTAAAGCATCCCCCAAAACTAAAGTCGCCGTTGTGCTAGCTGTTGGAGCCAGGTCAATTATACAAGCCTCCTTTTTCACAGACGTATCTAAATAAATATCAGATATTTTTGCCAACGTTGAATTTTTTCTTCCAATCATTCCAACTATTATAATTTTTCTTTTTTTTAAAACTGGTATAATTTGTATTAATTCATTTGATTCACCACTATTACTTACAATTAAAAAGATATCATTATTTTTTAACATACCTAAATCCCCATGTATAGCATCTGTCGGATGTATATAATGAGATGGTGTTCCTGTTGAAGCCATCGTGGAAGAAATTTTTTGTGAAATTAAACCTGACTTACCTATTCCAGTTAAAACCAATTTCCCCTTACAATTTAAAATTAAATTAACTGCTCGCTCAAAATTTTTATCAATGCGATCTTTCATTAATGATACTGCTTCAGATTCTATTTTTATAACATCTTTTCCGATGGAGTTTATTTCAGGTGATTTCATAATATTAAATTTACTACCATTATATGTTTACCTTATTCAGTATATGATTTTATTCTATTAAGGAAAAATTATTATAATTAAAATTTTTAAATCATTAAATAAGAAAATTCTAATGTATCTTTCCTGTATTATACCAGTCTTAAATGAAGCTGAGAAAATTAGTGATGATATAATAGATCTCTGTAAATACATAAAAAATAATAATATAAAAGGGGAAATTATTATATCAGATGATGGTAGCACTGATAAAACAGGCGATATAATAAAAAAAATACAATTAAAAAATAAAATTCCTAAAATTAATTATTATAAGAATAAATACTTTGGCAAAGGGCATGCTATTCGTAAAGGAGTTGCGAAATCCAAAGGAAAATTCGTATTAATTATTGATAGCGGGAAAACGGTCAAATTAGATATTATTTCTAAGGCATTGGACATAATTCGAAAAGATAAATTTAAAATTATTTTAGGGTCTCGCCATATGGATAGAAGTAAAATTAATAAACAATTACCCTGGAATCGCCGTTTATTATCATTTCTTTTCAGAATATTTATTAAACTAATGTACTCTTCAATTCGAGAAATCAGTGATACACAATGTGGATTTAAAATTTATAATGGTAATATTGCTCGCAGCTTAATTAATCAAAGTAAAATGAATGGATACTTATTTGATATTGAAATATTAAGACTTGCAAAAAAACAAAATATTCCTATTAAAGAAATTCCTATAGAATGGACTTGTGACAGAGATAGTCGATTATCTTATATTAATGTAATCCAAGAGATTTTGATTTATAGTTGGAGACTAAAATTATCAAATTAAGCTGATAATTATTCTAAAATTCCAAATCTATTTATTTTCCCATTTTTATCACAAATGATTGCACCAACATTTTGATGCCTATCTATATAGTCTCTTATATCATATTTACTCATAACCATAAATGATGTAGAAAGAGCATCTGATTCTGCAGCTGTTTTTGCCATTGACCAGGAACAGAATCTATTTTGAATAGGCTTATTATTTGCTGGTGATATAATATGATTACCTTTTTCTATACCAGATCCTGAAACTGAAAAATCTTTCAAAAAAACTCGTTCCAATTCACTTTTATCTGTTGGGTTTGTAATAATTAGTGGCCAGCCTGTTTCTCCTTCAGGATAGTCTATTGCTAAAAAAGTACTCATTCCACCATTTAACAATATGTTGGTAATATTCCAATCTAAAAAAATTCCCCTCAATTTATCCAAAGCATATCCTTTACCTACTCCTCCCAAATCAATTGATACAGTATTGTCAATTAAAGAAACGGTAAAAGAACTTGCATCTAGAATAAGATTCCCAATATTCTTATTAATATCAATTTTCAATTTAGGTTTGTTTTTCCAATATTCAATTACAGCTCCGCTAGAAGGACTAAATGCTCCTTTAGTTTCTTTTTGAAGCTTCTGACAAATAACTAAACATTCCATACACTCTTTCCCAACAATTGTTGATTCTCCTGGTTTTAATTGATTAATACGAGAAATATCACTGTTCTCAATAAATCGGCTTAAATCATGTTCAAGAAGATCCAACTTTGAAAAAGATTCGTTTGCTGCTTGAAGGGCATAGGAATAATTATCATGAAAGATAAATATATCAAAAACTGTTGCCATAGCATTATGAGAAAATCTGTGAATATCATATTTTTCAATTCCCTCAATATTTATTTTTTGATTAATAAATTCCCCCATTTTCTATAATTAAGTTTTTGTATAAATCATATACTTCTTTTTTAACCCACCCGTTTATATTTAATCCAGAACGTAGTTTAATTGGCTCATTGAACAATGGAATTAACAAGGATTGTATTCCTTGTTTACCCTCATCATAAAATTTCTCTGCTAAATTAGTTTCCAGACTAGAAGGAATGATTACAATAGAAGCTAAGTTTACCTCTTTCGGTATATGATCCCAATAACCAATATTTTCTATACCTCTAAAGTACCATGGCAATGGCCAATAGTCATGATCAGTTGCAATAATAAAAATGGAAAATTCTTTTTTATTTTTTAAAACATTAACCATATTATAGATTTTTTTTTCAATCTTAAAAATATCATCTGTGGGATGGGAATAAACATATGGATTGGCTGGATTAGATTCATTTTTAAAATTATAAGAATAAGACTGATAGAGCAGTAGACAGAATAACAAAACTATAAAAAATTT
>CEUY01021790.1_pt1 | contig 14923 bp, 13 predicted proteins | sample 361481 | NCBI WGS metagenome assembly CEUY01 (sample SAMEA2622737, study PRJEB7988) | marine metagenome | isolation source: saline water (ENVO:00002010), including
GCAGAGGATCCTGAGGCTTTAAGGGACTTAACTGTAAAGGTTGTAACTTTTTCAACTTCAGCTTCTGAGAAGAATAACCAACCTAAAATTCCAACTACAGCAATTGTTCCTATAAAAATTCCTATTTTCTTTACAGGTATAGGTTCATCATCAGATTTATCATCTGGGTTTATTTTTAAATTATTTAAAAGATCTTCCTTATCTGCCATCTTTTCTCATAGAGTTTATCCATTCTTCAATAAGAAGAACAGCTTCTTTGTGTACTAATGACCGTCCAGCTTCAGGCATCATAACCCCCGGATCAATTGAAAGCATTCTATATAACAAAATCGACTCTTCAGCATATCCAGGAACGATGGAGTATTTTAGCCCTCCGCTGCCTCGGCCACTAGCTACCGGTTTTTTGAATATTCCAAGGCTTTTCTGTTTTGTTTCCATAAAATCTAGATAAAGTCCTGTTGAGTTGGCAGAACCAGAGGGCATATGGCAATGTCCACAATTTATGGCCAAGTAAGATCTAGCTCTTTCTTCCAAGGAAAATTGTTTGTCCTTCCAGTTAGCATTCGAAACAACATTGGTTGGTAATTCACTAATAATTCCACTTTCAAACCATTTAGCTAATTGATTTTGTTTTTTTTCACCATAGTTAAAATCCTTATTCAAATTTCGGGCTTTAGGCCCTATTGGAGAAATCTCATCACCAGTTTGATGGCATTCTTTACATTGATTAGTATTTGGGACTTTGTACCTAACGTGTCTCTTTACTCCCTCCTCGTCTATCCAAGAAGTTTTAATTGCTTTTCCAGCTATTTTAAGAAAAGCATCTGATTTATCTTGATTCCAAACATAAGAAGCAGCTACCCATTTATTTTCTTTCCTTAATAATAACCTTGTTTCAAGGAGATTTATTCCCTTTTGCAAATTGGTTTGATCATTTTGATAATAAAATGTTTTTATTAATGCTGAACCTACGGGAAAATCAAAAACCCAGTCTTTCTCCAGAGTTGCCTTCTTACCTTTTGGTACATAAATAAATCTTTTTTTAAAAGAATAATCGGAAAAGAGACTACTAATTAAATCGTAAGGTATTACACCTTCAGAGGGAGTTTGGGTTTTTAAATCTACGAAAAATTCGTATTCACTTAAACTATCAAGAAACTTATCCTCTAAAACCGCAGAATCGTTAACTGCCAATAATGAGTTAATACTTATTAATGCTGCTGTAATTAATGGATATCTAAATTGACTTCTCACTAAATATCTTCTTTTTTTATAACCACTTCTTTTAAAGGAACTATTTTTCCCTTAAAATTTTGATAGTTTCTATCGACTGGATCAGGTAAACCAATCATATAGTGAAGAGGTTTAATTGCCATAAAGCTAGCTTCTCCATTGTCGCCTAGCACTAGTCTTTCTTCTTCTGGTTGACCTAGAATCATTTGAGTTAAAGGCAAGATGCCATCCCAAAAGATATCAGGTATATCTCCCTTTGATAATTCAACTACAATAGCAGCAGCTTCTTTACTCATATCAGGAGCAAAACCTCCTGGTCCAAAGTGATTTCCGTGAACTTGTATAGATCGAGGGTGCGGGTAGTAGTTTTCATCTTCAGTTTCACCCCCAAAAGTTACTATAGAAAGGTTTACTGTTCCATTACCTGAAATTTCATTATTAAATATCTCTACATCTGAATTAGCCTGAATAATAATGCCTGTTCCTCTGGGTACTAGACCAACAATATTACCTTCTGGAGCAAAATTATCTGTATCATTGTTAATCGCTTTATTGTTAAAGACTCTAACATGATGACCGCCTTGTTTAGGCAAATCAGGAAGATCAAAAACTAAGATACCTCCTGTATTATGAGAAGCCTCATTTTCATAAACATCAGCAAAGTAAGAGTTTTCTATTTCTATTCCAGCTACGTTGTATTGAGCTAGACTATTTCTAACTATTATGTTTTCTGATTGACCGACATAGATTCCTGCATCAGAAGCTCCAATAGCTATACATCCATCAATAAGGACATTTCTTGATTCTACTGGATAGAGACCATAAGCTCCGTTTGTACTTTTTGGTCCTCCTGTCCACTCTGTTCGAAGATTAATCATATAAATGCCTTCAGCTCCAACTACTTTCAGTGCATCTCCTTTAGCATCTTCTATTGCAAAATCTTTAAGAGTAACCCCGCTGGATGTCACCAATAGACCTTGTGCTCCGCTGACTTGGTTCTTAAAACTTAAAACTGTTCTATCGTGGCCCTCTCCTAGAATGGATACTTTATCTACATCAAGAGATAATCCGTCTTCAAGTTCATAAACTCCTTCCCTTAAAAGTAATGTATCTCCGGGTTGCAATAATATTAAGGCTTCTTGTATTTCCTCTTGGCTATTCTGGCTTGGCTGAAGAGAAACCTCTTTTCCATAACAAAAAAAACTGAACAAAAGTAAAAAAGAAGTAAAATATTTTAAATAAAAATTATTCATTAGCTCTCCCCAAACTGATAAGGTATTATTTTTTCATATCTAACGTGTAACATAAATAAATATGTCTTTAGAAGAAATTATCTTAGTTCTCCAAACATTAGGGCCATTCACGGTTTTGGTAACAGTATATTTTCTGGTAACCGAGCTAAAAGAGCAAAATAAAGTAGCAAGAGCTAACGCTAGACAACATATTGCTGATAGCCATCAGAAGCTTGCTTTAGCTGGATTGAACCCTGATATAGTAAAAGTTAAAATTAAGCTTAAGAAAGATGAACCCTTAACTGACGAAGAAGAATCTATATACCTTACCCATTTTTCTGCAATAGTTAGGGCAAGACAGAATCAGCATTATCAACACTCCATAGGTATGCTTGATGAAAATGAATGGAACGCCATGGTCTCTTCTTTTAAAACCTTGCTTAGTGATCCTAAGAATCTAGAAATATGGAGCTTTATATCTCCTACTTTCCCAAAAGATTTTGTAAATTTTGTAGATGAAAAGATAAAAGAAGGCCAAATTTATACTAAAAATTAAATTAATGGATAACCAGAAAGAACACCTTGATTACCTTTTTAGGTCTTTGCAGCATCATCCAAGTCCATACCTTATTTATGAGTTAGACGGGTCTCTTAAATGGTCTAATCTTGCAGCGAGATATATATTTAGAATGGATAATCTAAAAGATTTGAGCATAAAAAATATTGATCAAGCAAGTATAGCAAACGGTGTTAATAAAGATCCTATAGCTCAATCTTATGAAACGCCTATTGAAATTCAACTCAGAGACATAACTTTTTTTATCAGAACAAGGGTTCATTTAATTCCAATTGAAAAATCAGAAGGTTTTTTCTTGATAGAGATACTATGTCCTTCAAGAGAAGGTTTAGAAGCTTTAAAACAAACTATTTCCTGCATAGAGTTTGATAGAATTGATCTCGCTTATCAGAAGCAAGTTGACCTCAACACAGGTGAGATTACAGGTATTGAAGCCTTACTTAGAATGAGGGATGAAAAAGGAGAAGTAATCCCCAACGACCAACTGATTCCTCAAATTGAAGGGGAAAGTCTTTTCTCTCTGGTCGTCCTAGCTTCTTTAACAAAACTAAGTGAGTTTTTAGAAGCAAAGAATTCATTAGGATTAGAGAAAGCTACTATTTATTTAAATGTTTCTGCCCATACAGTAATGCATCCAGAATTCTGTAATGTCTTCTTAGACTATGTGGATAGAATGAACCTTAAACCTAATGAATTTGGTCTAGAGGTCACTGAAACAGCAGAATTGAGTAATACTGAGACTGCAGCTAAATCCTTAAAAACCCTTAAAGAAAAGGGTATAAAAATTGCTTTAGATGATTTTGGTGCTGGTTATTCTTCCCTTAGATATTTAAAAGACTTACCAGTAGACGTTGTTAAACTAGATAAGTTGTTCACTAGCGGAGTAGATGACCCTACTACAGGTAGATTGATTAGTTTTGTAATAGAAGTCTGTAAAGCATTAAATTTAGAAATGATAGGCGAAGGTATAGAGAATGAAGAACAAAAGAAAGCGATGATGGATATAGGGTGCAAGATAGGACAAGGTTTTTTAATGCATAAACCTGAATTTTTGGAAACATTTAAAACTAAAATCAATTCTGATGACTAAAACTGACAAATACTTTGGAAAAGCAACTTCAAAGGGTGCAGAAGAAATACTGCTAACACAGATTAAGCAAGAATTTACAACACCTGCTGATGCTATTTCAGATTACATAGAACTTATCGAAAAAAATATAAACGAATCTAATTTAAAAGCAGATGAAGAATTGGAACAGATCAAATCAGGATGCAAAAAATTAATAGACCAATATGAAGAAGCGTTTATTGAACATACGGGTCCAAAAGCTTCTACAGAAGATAAAACTCCTGAAGAGTATTCAGAACTAAGACATAATCTGAGAACTCCTTTAAACGCTATTATTGGTTATAGTGAGATATTAATTGAAGATTTAGAAGAAGACCTCTCTCAGCAATCAATCTCTGACCTAGAAGCAATTATTAATCTCTCTAGAGAAATTGAAAAAGCTATAGAAAAGTTTGTAGATTATATTAGGGGGGCCTTAATAGATAAAAGCGAAGGAGAAGTTAGTGACCAATTAGAGTCAGCTGAAGCCTTGTTTAAATCTCTTGGTAATATTGATTACACTTTTGAACTAAATGAACATGTACAAAATGCGGATGTGCTTATAGTCGATGACAACAAAACAAATTGTGAAGTACTTGAAAGAAGATTAAATGCTCAGGGGTTAAATTGTAGAACTGCCTATGATGGAGAGTCTGCAATAAGTGAAGTAAAAAAGAAAATTCCAGATCTAATTTTATTGGATGTTATCCTTCCTGATATTAATGGGTTAGAGTTGCTTAAGATTTTCAGAGAAGACCACCAAAGCGACTCTTTGCCTGTAATTATGGTTTCTGCATTTAATGATGTGGATAGTATAGCTAAATGCATCCAATTAGGGGCTCAAGACTACTTACCAAAGCCCTTAAATGGAACCATATTGTTAGCTAAAGTTGTTTCATGTCTTGAAAGGAAATTTTTTAGAGAAAGAGAGCAAGAATTAGTAAATGAACTTCATATCAGAGCAACCACAGATCAACTAACCGGAATTTATAATCGCAGAGTAGTTTTTGAAGCTCTAGAAAAATCATTTAAGGAAGTTCAAGCAGGAGAGAGAGAAAATTTTTCAGTGCTTATGCTTGATATAGATCACTTTAAAAAAGTTAATGATACTTATGGTCATGCAGGAGGAGACGAAGTACTTAAAATTATGGCAACAACTTTGAATGATTTAATAACTGAACCAAACATTTTAGGGAGGATAGGAGGAGAAGAATTTCTTGGAGTTATTTTAGATAAAGATATTAAAGATATGGCAGCTTTTTGTGATAAATTAAGAACAGCTATTAAAGATAATGTAGTGGACTTTGAAGGAAAAGCTATAAAAATTACTTCCAGTGGTGGTGTTGCTAATACTGAAGAATCAGAAAATGCTTCAGACCTCGTAAACAAAGCAGATGAAAGGTTATATGAAGCTAAGAAAAAGGGAAGAGATCAATTTATATTTTCCCAAGTTTTTTAACAAGGAGTGTAAATATGGCAAAAATTCTATACGTTGAAGATAATGAAATGAACCGAGATATGCTATCAAGAAGACTTCAAAGGAGAGAGCATGAGGTTCTCCTAGCAGTCGATGGTAAAGAAGGTTTAGAAAAAATTAAATCAGAAAGGCCTGACATAGTTCTCATGGATATGGGTCTTCCTGTTATGGATGGATGGGAGGCAACAACAAACGCAAAGAGTGATGATGAAATTAAGTCTATACCCATTATAGCTCTTACAGCCCATGCCTTAGAATCTGATAGACAAAAAGCGCTTGATTGTGGAGCAGACGATTTCGATACTAAACCTATTGATTTCAAAAGACTATTACAGAAAATTGAGGATCTGCTTTAGCTTATAAGGTCTTAAGAAGTTTGTGATTCAGAATATATATTCTTTACGATTACTGATAATTCTTCCATAGAAACTTCATCCTTTCTAACCATTCCTGCAACGTTCTCCTTTAAAAGGTTCTCCTGGACTTCAGTCAAATCCTTTCCAGAATAAACTAGAATCGGGATTCTTTCTTTTTTATCTACTTCTCGAATATAATTTTCTAGAAACTCAAAACCATCCATTCGTGGCATTTCTAAATCCAATACAATAAGAACAGGTTTATCTTCAATCCTTCCTAAACCGTCTTTACCATCCCGAGCCGTTATAGGAAACCAACCTGCTTCTTTTAACATTCTAGATAAAAGATCTCTGGTATTCTGATCATCATCTATAACAAGGATCTTTTCACTATTAGGTTTTTTTCCTACTATTCTTTTAACAGTATTAATGAAGTGCTCTCTGTCGATAGGTTTTGTTAAAAAGTCATCTGCTCCAAGTGAACTAGCTAGAGTATCTTGTGATAACTGACTGACCATTACTACTGGCATATCTTTCAACTCAGGATCAGATTTACATTCTCTTAAGATAGACCAGCCGTCTCTTCCTGGCATAAGTACATCCAATAAAAGTAATTTCGGTTTTGTTTCCCTAACTATTTGCATACCTTTTTCACCATCTGTTGCACCAACTAGAGTTAACCCCGCCTTTGTTAGCGTTCTTCTTATCAGGTCATGCATTGCTACATCATCATCTATCAGAACAACTATTTTCTCCTTGTCTGCTATATCCTCTAAGCTTATATCTGATTCTAGATCTTCTTGTTGGGGGCAATTTCTTGGGACAAATAGAGTGAAAACAGAACCCACTCCCTTCTCACTTTCAACAGTAACATCTCCTCCCATCATTTCAGCAAATTTCTTGGTTATAGGAAGTCCTAAACCTGTTCCTCCGTGTGTAGCTGAAGTAGACCTTTCTGCTTGTTCATATTCTTCAAATACTTTACTAACACCTTCAGGAGACATTCCTTCTCCAGTATCAGAGACAGCAAACTTTATCATCTCAACCTCACTATCTACATATGATTCAACAGCCAAAGTTACTGTTCCGTTTACTGTAAATTTCCCAGCATTACTCAAATAATTAGTTAAGCATTGTCTTAACTTTGTTTCATCTTGATTCATGGAACCCAAAGCCCCTTCAAGTTTTATATCAAATCCATTATCATTCTTAGCTATTATGGGATTTGCAACATCCCTTATAGTGTCAATCATGCTCTCTATTTCAAAACTAGTTACAAACAATTCCATTTTCCCAGCTTCTATTTTTGATATATCAAGAATATTATTTATGAGGGAAAGTAAATGGGTACCAGCAGAAGTAATTTTTTTTAAATCTGGAAGAAGATCATCATATCCTAGGTCTTCACAATCTTCTTCTAGCATTTCTCCATAACCTAAAATTGCATTTAAAGGCGTTCTAAGCTCATGGCTCATATTCGCAAAAAATCTGGTTTTCTGAGCATTAGCATCTCTAGCTTCATCTCGAGCTGTTTCCATCTCACTTGTTCTTGCTTCTATCAAAGCATTCACTTCATCCGACATTCTTGAAAATGCTAATTGCATAAGTTCTACTGAAGCCTCTTCTCCATCTTTTTCTGTCCCTTCCTTAGCTAATTTCCTCATCTTAGATATATCATCTAGAATCAATGTCTTAGCTTCTCCTTCAAGTTGATCAGCTAAGTGAGTCATCTTCTCTATAATTACACTGTCTCTTTCTTTTCTTCTTTTGGCTTGCTCAGATCTTATTTCTTCCATTTCTAAAATATGTCCCCTATAACTTTGTAAAGCTATGGAGAGATGTCCCACTTCATCGTTATCTGAAGCTAACAGACCTGTTCTTTTAGGCATTTGTTGGGTGTGATCTCCTTTAGTTAAACCCTCTAGAACTTCAATTGCTCTTGTAATCCCCCCGAAAGTCTTTGCTGTGACATATGCAGTAATTGAAATAATGAGAACAAAAAGGATTCCTGCAATGATAAAGCTATAATTTACAATCTGTGTAGATGTGTTAATGCTTTCCTTTTCATCCTTAAAAATGAACAATTGAGCTTCATCAGAAGAAAGGTAAGCACTTAAGGGAATTAAAGTAACTGAGTTTCCTAATTCAGCAACTTTAGCACTATATCTACTTCCTTCTGTGTTGGCATATTCATTAGCTTTTATAACCGATTCTTTATAGTTAGTTATTCCATATCTTTCATTCTCACTTGAAATATTGTCTGCAGAATAATCATCATCCAAAGAAATCATTCCTAATGGGGTCTGTACTCCAGTTCTTACTTCGAACTCGTCCTCGAAAACCTCCAAGGCCTTTCTAATATCAGAACCCAAAATAACAACTGCAATGGTCTGATCTTCTATTTTTACTGGAAAAGAAAGAGATTGATTTAGTGTTGAGGTCTGTTTTTTTTCAACATCCACAATTCTTAAAGTTGATTGCCTTGGTCTCTCAGATGCTTCTTTTATATACGAGTCTATGAAAGAGAAAAATTCTGGTCTAGCTTTAGGACTACAAGCATCGATTCCAAATAAATCTAGTGCACTACCACAATATATTCTTTCTCCGGAAGGAAAATAAGCCATTACAAAGCTTAAGTTTCCTTCATCTAAGTCATCTTCGAATAATAATTCTATAAGATATTGAGCATTTCCAAGACTCTTGCTGTTTATTGAATCTAAAATAGGATTTATTACTTCTCCTTCTGTTTCAACTTCATCTGGAAATACTTCTGAATCTGGATCCCAGAACTCCCCGCTCTCACCGATGTTAGGCAACCACCTACTCATACGCTCAAAAGTCGTGTTATAAGTTTGGAACCAAGCTGATTCATATAAGTCAACGAGTGAATCACCTGCAGAAGTTTCTTGGATATCTTCTCTGTAGATTGAAGAGAAGAGAAAAACTGAAGCTATAAGAATATTACCTAATATTCCAAATAGTAAGAGTTGAATTCTTATAGGCATAAGAAAATTACAACATTAAAAAACAAGATGTAGAGAGTTAATTTAATCGGCTAGAATAAATGATACCTTTACTTGAACATTATTGACCTTTACAGATACACCATTGTAAGACGGTGTATCATAAAGCCATTTTCTAACAGCTTTTATAGCAGCTCTATCAAAGATTCCAGCAGGCTCACTTTCAATGACATAAGGATCTAGTACTGCTCCATCAGTATCTATGTCAAATTGTATAACTACATACCCCTCAATACCCTTTCTTAAAGCTTTTCTGGGATAGTTAGCTGCCTGATTAAATATTCTTTCAACCGATATCTCAATTTCGTCTTCTCCTACATAACCTTTATCAGATACTGCCAAGGCGGACATAGAGAGGAAAATACTAGAAAAACATATTACAAAGAGCTTTAAACCTATTGATTTATTGCTTTTCTTAATTAACATAACCATTTCTCCTTAAATAAAAAGTTATTATACACTCCTAATAAACTAGAGAAAAAAACTAGTGAACAGCGCTAAAACAATAAAAGACTTCTTGGCTAACCAAAGGTACTGGGATGTTTTTGTAATAGATGAACTAGAAACTGTAGTCCATGCATGTGAATTGATGGAAAAAAATCGTGTTGGATCTTTAATTGTTGTAGATAGTAAGAAGAGTCAAGAAGATAGTCATGTAGTAGGAATAATTACTGAAAGAGATGTTGTTAAAGCAATTTCTCATCATCAAGATGACCTAGAGGCTTGCACTGTCAACAAGATAATGTCCAAAAAATTAATTCACATTTCTTCTGATACTTTACCAAAAGAAGCTGCTGATCTTATGCTAGAAAACCAGATTAGACACCTTGCGGTTATGGATGATGAAAAGCTAGTAGGAGTTGTATCAATGAGAGATATATTCCAGAGTCTAAATCTCAATAAATAAGTTAAATTTTTCTTAAGTGGTCTATCGTAACTTCTTCAAGGTTTCTAGTACCTAAAAGAATCATATTATTTCGTACTTCTTCTTTTAAGAGATTGAGAGACCTATATGCCCCCTCTTCTCCACCTGCTGCCAGACCATAAAGATAGGCTCTTCCTCCCATACAAGCTTTGGCTCCCATAGCCATTGCTTTAAGAATATGTATACCGCGTCTAATTCCTCCATCTAATATTACCTCTACCTTATCTCCAACTGCATTAACAATATCTCCAAGAACTTCAATCGGTGCAGGACATCCATCCATTTGTCTTCCACCATGATTTGAAACCATAACCGCTGATGCTCCTACATCAACAGCTTTCTTGGCGTCTTCTACAGACAATATTCCCTTTATTGCAAAAGGCTTGTCCCACTTTTTTATCATCCAGGCCGCATCTTTCCAAGTAACGGATCTGTCAAATTGACTATTCATAAAATCCATTACTGAGATATCAGAAGTTCCTTTAGGTACTTTGTGTTCTATATTTACCATAGAAGGAGTTTTATGTAATAGGTAGTTAACAGACCAATCTAAATGAGTCGCTATGTCTAAATAAGATCGAATAGTTAATCTCGGTGGAACGGTCATGCCTGTCCGTAGATCCCGTTCTCTCCTCCCATTACTTGGGACGTCCACAGTTAAGCATAAGGCATCATAATTAGCTTCTTTACACCTTTCTATATATTCTTCTGATAGCCCTCTATCACGTAAAACGTAAATTTGAAAAACTTTTGGTCCTTCACTCGATTGTGCCACTTCTTCTATGGTAGTGGTAGAGATAGTTGAAAGACAAAAAATAGTGCCTGTTCTTGAAGCGGCCCTTGCAGCCCCTGCCTCTCCATCATGATGAAAGAGTCTATGAAATCCAGTTGGAGAACATAAAAAAGGCCAACTTATTTTTTGACCTAAAACCTCTACAGAGGTATCTATATTTTCAACATCTATTAGAAAGCGAGGTACTAGCTCGTGTTCATTAAAAGCAAGTGTATTTCTTCTATAAGTCCATTCATCTTCTGCAGCTCCATCAATATAATGAAACATTGGAGACGGAAGACGTTTTCGTGCTAATTCCCTAAAATCTTCTACGTTATAACAATATGCAATTTTTCTTTTGGTCACTTAGTCTTTTGGATAAGTTCAAGCATTTTTGCCATTTGTTCACCACCTTGAAAAAGAGGTCTAGCATCTTTCATATCAGATATGTTTTCCCAACTAGCAGCTACATTCTCAGCAGTCATATTATCTCCAGTTCCTAAGTTAACTCCCATAGTTTCATGGATATAAACTCTAGCAAAAACTCCTGCCCCAGCACTCATAATAACTCCATTTGGTGCATCTTCGCTTACCATATAGATAACCGCTGGGGTTACTTGCTCTGGTTTAACTTGTTCCATTGCTTCTTCAGGAAAAAGATCCATGGTCATCCTGGTAGCTGCTACTGGCGCTAAAGCGTTACATCTTATGTCATATTTACTTCCCTCAAGTTTTAAAGTATTCATCAACCCTACCAAACCCATCTTTGCTGCACCGTAGTTGGTTTGTCCAAAATTACCAAAGAGTCCGCTAGAAGAGGAAGTTACCACTATTCTTCCATAATTTTGTTCTTTCATAATTTCCCATACTGCTTGCGTACATATAGTTCCGCCCAAAAGATGAACTTCTAAAACAGCTCTAAAATCTTCCATGGAAACTTTGGTAAAGCTTTTATCTCTTAAGATTCCAGCATTATTTACTAAGATGTCTATCCTCCCCCACTTGTCCATAGTAGCCTTTACCATCTCTTCAACAGCTTTTGGATCTGTTACGCTTGCACCACTAGAAATAGCTTCGCCTCCTGCTGCTTTTATTTCTTCAACCACAGTTTCAGCTGCAGTTCCTGATCCTGTACCATCTACATTTCCTCCTAGATCATTTACTACAACTTTTGCTCCTCTGCTAGCTAATTCCAAAGCATGGCATTTACCAATGCCTCCCCCTGCTCCAGTTACTATTGCCACTCTATCTTCAAAAGTAATAGCCATATTTTTCTCCTTGTTTCTTTTTTACGGTCGCTAATACTACAGGAACCTAGTTTCTTTGTGAAAAAGCTTTTTTTATTCTAGATACAGCTTCTTCTAAAATAGAACGAGGACAACCAAAGTTCAACCTGACAAAGTCTTTATTTCCAAACCATTTTCCATCATGAACGCCTACTCCTGCATTGATAAAAAAATCAGCAGGATTATCTAATCCAGATGAACTACAATCAATCCAAGCAAGGTAAGTGGCTTCTGGTCCATAAAGCGATATGCCCTCTATATCGTTAATTTCATTAGCCAGATATTCTTTATTACCCCTTAAATATTCAATTAAAGCTTTATGCCAAGGTTCTCCATACTTATAAGCAGCTTCAGCTCCAATATAAGAGAAAATACTAATATGAGCAGAAATACCTCTCATATTCCTTCTAAACTCTTTCCTTATCTCATCATTAGGAATAATAGCAGCTCCACATGGAAGTCCCTGCATATTGAAGGTTTTGGTAGGGGAAACTAATGTAATTGAATTATTGGCAGCAGATTTACTTGTTTGTGCTAAATGGATATGTTTTCTTTCGACATCAAGAACAAGATCCGAATGTATTTCATCAGCACAAATAATAATTTCTTTCTCAACACAAATATCTACTAATTTCTTTATTTCAGATTCTTCAAATAATGTGCCACCTGGATTGTGGGGGTTGCAGAAAAAAAACATCTTAGTGTCTTTGTTTATAAGACTTTCAATAGATGCATAATTAAGCTCTAATCGTCCTTTATTATTAAGTAAGCTTGTCCTCAGTATTCCTCTATTCATGTTATCTGGTGCATATACGAAAGGAGCATAAATAGGCGAAGGTGTAACAACCATGTCCCCAAGAGATAGAATAGTTCTGCAGGCTACATTTAATCCAACAACAACCCCTGGCATCCAAGTAACCCACTCAGGATCAATTTCCCAACCTGAATGTTTTAATATTCTATCTTGAAGTAGAGGAGTTAGATCAGGAGGTAGTTCTGTGTAGCCAAAGATACCTAGGTCTGCTCTCTTCTTTATAGCTTGAATAACTTCTGGAGGTGAGGCGAAATCCATATCAGCTATCCACATCGGAAGAATCTCTGGATTATCAAACTTAAGCCATTTAGTGCTGTGAGTAGATATCCTGTCTATATTCTTATCAAAGTTATAATCCTTCATGCACTAATGTTACTCGAAAAATTTCTTTAAGGCTCTAGTATTGATACAAAACATTTGAGTAGTTAGACTGCTGCCGCAGAACTAAGAAAGCTTATTATGAAATCTACTTCAGCAGACATTAACGACAACACTCCTGTCCTAGTGGGGTGCGCCCAGTATCTCGATAATAAAGGTATCCACGGATTAAACTATTTAGATATTCTCAGTACTGTTTCTAAGTCAGCTATAGAAGACTGTGAGTCAAAAATACCTTTATATAAACATCTAGATACAGTTTCAGTAATACGTTTTGTAGCTGACACTCCAAATAGAGATTCAGCTACCACTAACCTTTGGGGTTACTCTAATATGCCAAGAAGTCTAGCTAATTCACTTAATATCACAGCTTCAAGCGAAATTTATACAACTACAGGAGGAAATTCTCCCCAACTACTTTTAAACGAATTGAGTAATCGGATAAGAGACAAACAAATAGAATGTGCTCTTCTAGCGGGTGGAGAATCCTTAGATACCTTTGTTTCCAAATTAAAAGCGGGAGAAACTGTAGATTGGGGAGATGATCCAGGAGGAGAACCTGAATCTATAGGGAGTACCAGAGATGGAGCAACTGAATTTGAACAGAAACACGGGATATTTGACCCCCCTTCTGTATACCCTCTTTTTGCAAATGGTATAAGGAGAAATGAGAATAAAAAACTTGAAGAACACTTAGATGATGTTAGTTCTCTGTTCAGTAAATTCTCTAAAGTTGCTTCTTTAAACAAATATGCTTGGTTCAAAGTTTTTAGAACTCCAGAAGAAATAAAAGAGGTCAAACCAGAAAATAGAATGGTTGGGTTTCCCTATACCAAATACATGAACTCAATGATAAGAGTTAATCAATCTGCAGCAATAATTGTTACTTCAGTAAAAAAAGCTAAAGAACTAGGAATACCAGAAAATAAATGGATTTATATGCATGCAGGAGCATGCCTTAATGATATTTGGAATGTGACTGAGAGAGTTGATTATCATTCATCTCCAGCGATAAAAGAATGTACTAGTGCCATTCTGGAAAAAGCTAATTGCTCCACTAAAGATATTGAATATTTTGATATTTATTCTTGCTTCCCTAGTGCAGTGCAAATTGCTATGAAAGAAATTGGTATTAATCCTAAAGATAAAAGAGACTTAACTGTTACAGGAGGATTACCTTATTTTGGAGGACCTGGAAATGCTTATGTATTAAACTCCATGGCCTCTATGATAGAAAAACTTAGACAGAATAAAGGTAAGTTCGGGATGGTTACTGCAAATGGGTGGTACCTAACAAAACATGGAGCAGGAATTTTTTCTTCAACCCCTTGTCTAGGGGAATGGAACCAGGTAGTTGATAGCTCCAATTTACAAAAGAAAATAAATGAAATATCTCATCCAGAATTTATTGAAAGAGCAGATGGAAAAGCTAGTATTGAGACTTATACGATAGTAAATTCAAGAGAAGGACCAAAAAGAGGTATTATCATAGGTCGTCTTGATAATGGAAAAAGATTCTTAGCTAACACAAACAAAGACAAGAAGCTTCTAACTAAGATGATGGAGAAAGAAATGTTAGACACAAAGGGTAAGGTTAAATTTGAAAATGGGAAAAATATTTTTGAACCAGTCTAAAGGGAGAAATTTATGAAAGAAATTAATGTAACCATAACGGGCGCAGCAGGCCAGATAGCTTATTCTTTATTACCCAGACTGATTAGTGGAGAAACTTATGGTGAAAA
>CEUY01205854.1_pt1 | contig 14896 bp, 9 predicted proteins | sample 361481 | NCBI WGS metagenome assembly CEUY01 (sample SAMEA2622737, study PRJEB7988) | marine metagenome | isolation source: saline water (ENVO:00002010), including
TCAAGGATCTGCTGCTGAAATTATTAAACTCGCTATGATTGACGTATTTGATTTTATTTGTAGTGAAGCAAAAGAAGATGCCATTATGATTATGCAAGTACACGATGAATTGGTTTTTGAAGTTAAAGAAGATAAAGCAGAAGAATTAGCTGAAAGAATCAAATCAATTATGGAAAATGTTATTGAATTGAAAGTTCCACTTGTAGCAGAATACAAAATTGCAGACAACTGGAATGAAGCTCATTAATACAATATAATTTAATATTTAAAACCGAATCTTGTAAAAGGTTCGGTTTTTTTGTATAATATAACTTTATTTTATTAGGACTTAAAAAATGAATTATGATGATTTCAAAAACATATTAGGAGAATGTAAAACAAGTTTTATAGATAATTCAAGTCTATTTTCTGTAAAAAATCGCTGTCGTAAAAATGGTCTTTATGATAACAATAAAATTATTGGTTTTGTTAAAAAACATAATGATGAAATAGACAATAAAGAGTTATTTATTCATAATCTTAATGTTTCCGATGACTATGATAAATTTATTACCACTCCTGTTTTTAGTAGGTCTATATACACGAGGTATATCGAATCTTTTGTTTTAAATGACTTCGACTGCTTGTTTGATTCAAAAGCAAAGGAGTTTGAAGCCAAAATGAAAGAAATATTTTGCGATTATGTTTCTAAAAATGTATTCATTTTTGACAAAGAAAACAAAATTATTAAAGAAAAAGATTTAAGCTTTTTAGAACAGAAAGATTTTGAAAATATTGTGATACATTTATGCAAGCAAAATAATTTATTTTTTTATGATTTGAACAAAAAATATCCATATAGTTTTAATTCTGCTGCTTTTGATATTCTTTTCGATATTACAAATCAATTTCCTGTTGAAGAATATTCGTTTTTATTTAAAGAAACAGTTTTTTATAATATTTCGAGTGATTTTTGTGACTTTTTTATTGATGAAGTTCTAGATTCTCAACAAAGAGACATCTTTTTTAAACAAGGTCAAAAAGATTTTCAAATTAATGCTATTTGCCAGCAATACAAAATACCAAATTTAACATTTGAAAATCAGGGAAAATTACGAAAAGAAAACAGTAAAATGTGTGATAATTATTTTAATAAATTTTATGATTTAGATGCAGAACTTTGTTTTTCTAGATTTGTTTTTGATAAAATAAAAAATATGTTTAATAAATATGATTCTAAAATTGATTTAAGCTATGAGGAAATTTATGCGGCTTATTTTAAAAATTTTAAAGATTTTGAAGATAAAGAAATATATTTTAATTTAAATTTAATCAATGAAAAAAAAGTTTAAATGGTAAGTTTTCTATTAAATTAAGCCCGTAGGTACGGGCTTTTTTTTGTTTTACAACTTGCTTTTCATTTCTTTCTCAAGAGATTCTGCAAATTCTTTTAGTTTGGTTATTTCTGACAGTATTTCTAAGGTCGCACTATCTCCATTAAGATTGTAGTTACCTTTTTTAATATTTTCTAATTTTTCAGAACCTGCACCACCAATAACAATACTATCCAAGATAGTTACTTTTAATTCATCATAATTAAAAACATGTTTAAATGGTTCTTCCATTGAATTTTCATTAGTATCAATATACGTTGATACTTCTATACCTTCATCGATTAAGGCTAGTCCCGTTACAATCTCTGTATTTAGTTTTGTTGATTTTAACATATTATATTTCCTCTTTCTTAATCTTCTACTTTAAAACTAATCCACTCACTTAGAATCTCTTGATTTACTTTTTCAAGTGTTTTTTCAAAAGATTCTATTGCTAATTTGAATTTTTTTCTATCTTTGTTTATTGTTAATCCATCTATTTTTTTTGTTTTTGTCCAAATTGTATAGTACTCAGTAATTGAATAAATATCTTCTTCAATATATTCCAATCCCTTTATGAATTCTAAAAACAATGTTAGATTTGGTAAATCTTTAAAAAGTTCTTCTCTTCCTTCTTTTCTTAACGCTGTTCCCTTTTTTCTTTTTGATGTTAATAAAAGACGTAAGCTTAACCAACTTTCTCTAAGGGAGTGCAATATAGAATATTCATATTGACTAATGTTATTGTAGTTGATTTCTACCAATTTCTTATATTCAGCAAGCCTATCTTTAAAAGAGACAGGTTTTCTTATTGTTTCTAACTGTTTTATTTTTTCTTTAAGAATCTTACATTTTTCTCTATATTTATCTTTATCTTCAATTGAAGCACTTTCTTTTTTTGAATGGTAATCCAAAAAAAATTCATTCTCTTTGTAATGATTAAAAAGCATTTGAATAATTATTTGATCTATGTTTGATAATTCTTTTTTTAAAACAACTTCTTCATACAAAATATCGAAGTCTAATTCTCTTTTTTCAGACATTTTTTTACCTCATTTCATAATACTATTTTAACATATTAAAGTTTTAAAATAAACAAAAAAACGCCCGAAGGCGTTTTTTAAAAAATTGACGTAATAAAGTAAGAAGGATACTTTTCTATCAATAATGCAAAACCATAAAGTCCAAGACCTATTAATGTTGCCGTCAATATACCACTTATTTCTGAAGTTAGATAACCTATCCAACCCAAGATAAAGATAACAAAAGCTGTATTCATTACTGCAGGGAGAACTTCAAGCTCAAAAGCAATTCCTGCATAAATAGAGAACAATGTTAACAAGATAAATACAATAATTGATACACCAAAACCTTTTTCATCACTATAGAAGAAAGACGTTTTAATCAATAATGTTACTGCTAATACAATTGAAGATACATAAGGAATTGCCACTTCAAAATGATTAAAGTATGGAATCTCAAATCCTGTAATAGAAACAAAAGAATAAAGTCCAACTAAAACTAGATTTACGACATAACTTATTGTTATATAATCTTCTTCCTCATAACCAATATATGTTGTTAAACCATAGGTGAAAATAAAGAAACCAAACATTGCTTCAAGTGAGAATAATGCAAAGAAACTAATTGTTTGACTATCCATTGATATTGCAAAATATCCAAAATACAATGTTAAGTAAAATGACGCTACAATTGCAGGGTTTAAATTAAAAGAAATATAACTTAAAAGCTTTAATAGTGTTTTTTCATAAATTGCAACAAACCATGCAAAAACAAATACGTTTGCAATGACACCAAATAGTGCAATATATTCAGCTTGACTCGCCCATAGCACCTCTGGTTTAAATGTTGCTGTTAAGGTTAGAGCTAGAACTAAAACTTGATATACAATTTGTGGGATTTTTGTGAATAAATGAATAAATTTCATTACTACACCTCTAAACGCAACTAATAGTAACAAAACACCTAGCGTCTTAAAGGTTCCGATCAACGTTATATAATCAGCAATGTTTATTCCATTATCTACTTCTGCTTCTGACTTTGAAGCTTCAATTTCTTCATTCATTTTATAATGATCGCCATTAAAAACAAATTCATTCTTTGCTTCTATTGCATTCTTTTCTGTTATGTAACCAGAAGATTCAAGTTTATTAATTGTTTCGAGAACAATTTGACCTTCTTGGCTCAATGTTACTTCATTTGCAAAAGATGTTGTTACAAAAAATATAAAGGAAAAGAGTATTAAAAATTTTTGAATGTATTTCATTTTTTACCTTTTTTGTCTATTAAAGAATCTCAATTATAACAAGTAAGGTATATATAGTAAAGAAAAACCTTCCATTCGGAAGGCTTTTTTATTTTTTATCTTCTGTAACCAGTATTTTTGTTTTTAGGTGATCTATCTTCTGATATGACTACATTTATATCATATTTAGGAACCTGTGCTTTGTAAACTTTGATTTTCATTTCTCCGTCTTTATCTAGGTAGAAACCAATATCTAAGCCTACAACGTCACCTTCTGTTAATCCTTTACCGTGGATTTCTTTTAATTGACCACATAGTCTATTAAAACCATCACCAGGGAAGAAGAATGTTTCAGTTGCACTACCGTCACTTCCTTCAACAAGAGAAAAAGTATTGCCTTTAACTGTTCTTCTATTTGCTAAAATATCACCAACCATACAAGCTATATTTATTCTTGTTGCAACATTTTTCTTGTCTGCCATAATTCCACTAATGTCTGAAATTAACACTTGTTGATATTCTGAAGTTTTTTCGATTTTAGCTCTTTGACCACCTAAATCCAAAGGGTGTCCAGTTACATAACTTGAAAGCAATTCTTTTTCATTACTCAATGAATTAAGAATTATTTTATCTTTGTTAGCTAAAAACTCTTTTGTTTTTTCTTCATAAGCTTTGACTAGATTCTCTCTGTGTGTTTCAATAGCTTCTGGTTTCTTCAAACGTTTCTTACCAGCGTCACTTTTCATTTCATTTCCAAAAACTTCTAGCTCACTTAATACTAAGTTTCTTTTGAATATCTTTTTCTCTAAAACACTCATTCCTTTCAACGCTTCTGCTACTGAATTTGGTAGTTGAGCTGTCATAGGTAAAGTATCCATACAACCAGATTTAATTAATTTTTCTGTTGTTGTAAAGCTTACTGTTCTTGAAGTAAAATCTAACAAGTTTTTAAACGGTTTTTCTTCTCTTTCTCTAAGAACCGTTTCTTTATCTCTTGCTGTGAAACCAGCTATTGCATCAAAACCATATAGGATTGCTGTTGTTTCACCTGCCATAAATCTGTTTTCACTTTTATTTATTTGTGGAGAGAACAATGTTAAACCAAGCTCTTTCATAGACTCAATATCTTTTGCTATTTTTTTCTTATATTCATTCTCATTTGCGTCAATACTTAATACAGCAGCCATATACTCTGTAGGGTAATGTCTTCTTAAAAATGCTGTCTTATAACATAGTAAAGCATAAGATATTGCATGAGATTTGTTAAAACCATAACCAGAAAATTTTTCAATATTATCAAATATTTCTTCCGCCAATTCTTGTGGAACATTATTTTTAACAGCACCGTCTACGAATTTTGAAGTTTCTGCTTCCATAACTTCTTTCTTCTTTTTACCCATTGCTTTTCTTAATTTATCTGCGCCACCCATCGTATAACCTGACATTTCACGAGCGATTGCCATAATTTGTTCTTGATAAATCATAGAACCATGTGTTTCGTCTAATAAAGGATCTATTGAAGGGTGATAAAAATGTCTTTCTTTCGGATCAAATTTAGCAGCAGCAAAATCTTCTGGCATTCCTGCTTGTAAAGGACCAGGACGACCAAGAGATATTATTGCTGTAATTTCATTTATATCAACAGGCTTAATTAACTTTAATAAACCTTTAAACATATTAGATTCAATCTGGAATACGTTTGTTGATTTACCTTCTTGAAGCATTTCATATGTAGCAGTATCTTTATAGCTAAAATTATCATAATTATAAGAAAGACCGTCCATAGTTATATTATGTTTTGCTAATTCTTCCATTCCTTTTAATTCAATGATATTTTCAAGCGTTTTATCTACTTTTGCTAAGTTACCCAATGCAAGCAAATCGAATTTAACCGCACCAGCAGACTCAATATCATTTTTATCAAACTGAACAACTGGAATACCATTTGAATAAGTGATTGGAGCTTGTGAAATAAGATTACCAACAACAATACCACCTGCGTGTTTACCTATTGACGTTTGGCGACCACCATTCTTTTCAAGCTTCATAGCGATATCAATAATTCGTCTTGTTCTTACTTCTGTATCATATCTATAAGCCAATTCTTCATTTTCTTCTAATTCTTTTTCAAGAGTAGTTCCTGGCTCATTTGATATAGTCTTAGCCAATTGATTATACCAACTTTGAGTAAGACCAAGAGATTTACCTAAGTAATTAATTGTGTTTTTCGCTGAGAAAGTACCTTTTGTCATTATGTAAGCAGCACCTTCATAGCCTTCACCTGCGTCTGAATATTCTTCACGTAAATAGTTTAAAACTTTTTCACGACCAGAAGCATCAATATCAGTATCGATATCAGGCATTTCTTTACGTTCTGGGTTTAAGAATCTCTCAAATATTAGACCGTGTTCAATTGGATCTACGTCTGTAATTCCTAAACTATATACAACCAATGAACCTGCAGCAGAACCACGACCAGCACCTACTGATATACCTTCTCTTTTACAGAATTGAACCATTTGTTGTTTGATCAAGAAGTAGCCAGGGAAATCCATATCAATGATAACACCTAATTCGTAATCAATTCTTTCTTTATAATTTTCTTTAAATGATTCGAAATCACCTTCTTTTACTTTGCCTTCTTCTAATGCTCTTGCAAAAGCAGGTCTTACTTTCTTCTCTAAACCTTCATAAGCTCTCGCTCTTAATTCTTCTGCTTGGCTTCTTCCTTCTTTTGTTTTAAATTGTGGAAGTGTTGGAACATGAAGAGTTGGGCTTAATTTAGTACCTTCAATTATTTTTGCTGCATTATTCATTAATGCTTTATTATTTGCAAATATAGTATTTAACTCTTCGCTACTCTTTAAGTATTCTTCTTCTGTTCTGTTTACCGAAAAAGAGAAATCAACGCTATATTTATCTAATAAAATAGCATATTTATGTAAGTGTGCCTCAAAGTCAGATTTTTCAGCAAAAGAAGCTGTTTGAGTTGCAACCATTGGAACACTAAAATCAGAAGAAAGTTTTGAAACAACTTCATTGTTTTTAGTTTGTAAACTCATTCTTTTTTCATCTCTTCTATCTTCTCTTGTCGATAGTTGCAGTTGAACTTTATCTAAGCCTAATGATTGTTGTAGTGTTTTCATTACACCTTCTGGCATTGTTTCATAACCTGATTTTAATGCTCTATCAAGCATGTCATTTTCAGAACCTAAAAGAACAGATAAGCCTTCCATATTATCTTTAATTTGTTTTAAATTTAAAACTGGTTGCTCACCTTTTGATCTTTCTTTACCAGGTGCCAAATAATATTGACCTTCTTTATTTGCAATTGTGATTAGTTTTTTAAGATTTTCATAACCTTCATTATCATTTGCATAAAGAACCAAATCAGAGTGACCGACTATTCTGTCAAAACCTTCAAATGCAAGAATAGAAGGTGAAGATTTTATTATATCCACATAAGGTTCTATTTTTGACTTTTTATCTACTTTTAAAGAAGGAATGTCTGAAACCAACTCATCTATCTTTCCTAGCAATGCTTTATTTGGTTTTTTACCTTCACTTAGCGTTTGTTCAATACGTTGAATAGAAGATATAACTGCGCCCCATTTTACTGGATCATCTGCTCCCATTTCTACTAATGATTCAAAATCTAATGTTCCTTTTTCATTTCCAAGAGCCATATTAATGAATTTCATAGTTAGACCTTTCATAAAAGTACCTTCTACTTTTTCTGGCGTAAATATATTATAAACGTCAAAACCAGTTTCTACTTTAAATGTTGTTCCAATTATAGGCTTAATATTAGCAGCCGTACATTCTTCATAAAACTCAACGAAACGTGATAGAGAAACAACGTCAGCCATTAACAAGTTTTTCAAGCCATTTTCTTTCGCTCTTTGAACATATTCTTTCACTGTTCCTGTTCCTTCATTGAAAGAAGCGTCTGTCTTTACTATATTTATAACAGCAGCATTTTCGTTTAATGATTCTTCATTTGAAACTGCATTAAGTGAATACTGTGGTAATTCTTTTATTTTAGCTGTTGCTTCCGTATTAAATTTAACTTTATTTCTAATTGATTTATATTTTTTTGTTTTAATTAATTTGTTATAAGCATCTTTTAATATTTCCGAATCTAACATTGCTCCGTGAACTTCTGCACGAGTATCAGTATTTACATTTAAAACAGCAGCTAAATAATCAAGAGAGTAAGCTGGTGATATTCCATTTCTTTCACCTAGTTTTTCCAAGTCTTTCTTTTTAAACATTTTTCTCATTAGTCTGATAGTGTCAATAGAACTACCTAACAATGATTCAAAACGTCTTGAAACAACAACATTTGGATCATAGTTGTCGATATATTTAATTTCTTCTGTTAACATTTTATCGTCAAAAGCGATACCGTTATGAGAAACAAAATGAGCATTTGCTTTAAACTCTGCCTGTTTATCAAAACACAAAAATCTTTCCATAAATGGTTTTATTTCTTTAAATGTTGGTGCAGGTTTTGTTAATTTAATACCATTAAGAGAATCTTTTCCTTCTAAAAAGGCATTTGTTATACCATGAACTTCTAGTGCTTTTGGGTCACAATCGTTTCTAGAACGAGTTTTTCTTCTTAAATCTTCTGATTCTGCGAATGGGTTTATATATTCTTGGAATGAAACTGGCAATTCTTTTCCATTTTCATCTTTAATTGTTAATTGTTGCATTTCTTCATTTTCATCTAAATAAAAAACTGTAAATGCTACTTCTAGAATTCTATCTCTACCTTTATCGCCCTTTGGATAAGGGTTTAACCCCGTTGTTTCTGTGTCATAAAAGAAGAATACGTCGATACCTTTACCTAGTGTTTCTAATATCTTATCTCTTTTTACTTCTAATAGAGCCTCATTGTTTAAACATAATACCTTATTGTTTGATACATTTTCCATTTTGTTATCTCTCGAATTAGTTATTTTCCTTTATTACATTATATCATAAATATAAATTAAAAAAAGAAAGTATATCAAAATAAAAATGCTTTTTTTTATATTTAAATTGTTTGCTGTCTTAATATTCCTAATTTATAAACAAAACGATAATTATTCCCTATATCATTTTTGTTTATTCCTATATATTCCATTGAAGTTATTAAACTTTTTAATGATAAAGATTTAAATGCTCTTTTTATTGTTCTAATTGTCTTTTTTCTATGTAAGAAGCAGTCTAAATCCAAATATTTTGAAATGCTTTTTAATGTAAAGAATCTTTGATTTTTATCTCGCATATCATAGGAAATTATCTTTAAAAACAATTTTTTTGCTTTAACCCCTCTTGTTTTTGTAATATTATATAAATTAAAAGATACTGTATTTTTTTCTAATAATTTTAAGTATTTTTTTGAAAACGATATCTCAACCTTTGTTGTATCAACCTTAAATATATTGAAGAAAATCTTTTCAGAATTGTTTTTTAACTTGTTAAAAAACTTTATAACGACTTCATCTAAATATTCTTTTTTCTCCGAATGACATTTTTTTCTAAGGAAATTTCTTAATGTAGAATACTTTATCGTGATCGAGTCACCTTTTACAAAATTGTTATTTTTTTCATTTAATAGTAATGTCGTTATGAAACAAAATAATGGTAATTCATTCCTTACGTCGAAATTTTCTATAAAATAGTCATTTTTTAACAATTTTCTTGGTAAAATAGTTACAAATTCGTCAACATTAGTTGGTAAAAAATGATATGACGAATATTGCTTTTGATTAGATGACATCAAATGCTTCCTCTAAGTTAATTTTTATTTTTATCTAATCCTTGAGATCAAACCAATGAATAGTTTTTAGAAATAGTGCTCAAGGTTTTATTAAGACTAACAGATCATTTTTCATAGATCAATAGGCTTTTTTTTAATTTTATTTCTTTATGTTTTATTTAATATTTTAGATCTTTTTACGGAATCTCAATTTTACTTTATTTAATAATCTTTTTTTTAATTTATCTATAGAAGTTGTTTAATCGTCTTTTTTTTAATTTATTTCGTCTCCTTTTTTTATTGCATTTTCGTATCTTTTTTTTATTTCAATGGATAAATCTTTTATTTAAAAACATTTTCTCTTTTCAAAAAAAAAAGATTCGAGCCAACGAATCTTTTTTCTATTATTTTTATATTTTTAAAAGTTGTAGAATATTTGACCAAATATAACTTCGTTATCTTCTTGGTCTTTCATTTCTTCTTTTCTTGCTTCTGCCAAGAAACCAAATCCTTTGTAATCATATTTCACACCAACCGAAGTTGTGTTCAATTCTTCTTCTTCTTTGAATCTATATTGGTTGAATCCGATGTATGGTTTGAATCCAGCTATATTTGTCCCTAGTTTTACATCTATTATATATTGATCATCTGCTGGAACTCTTTCTTCATTGCCATCTTCATCTTCAATTGCTATTTCATCACCTAAGTCAAAATAATCATATTGATAACTACCGTCAAAGAAAAAATATTCATTTACATAATTATATGTAAAGAATGCTGTGAATTTGTTGAAATCTTCTTCTGTCGAATAAATTTCACTTGTAAAACCGTCAGAATAGTCAGAATACTTAAAACCAACTAAGAAACCATGATTTTCAGTTTTAAGATCAAAGTTTAAACCAAATAAGCCACTTTCTGTTTCTAATGAATCTTCAAGGTTTGAGCCTTTTTGTGTATTAATACCACCATAAATTGTAGATTCAAAAACACCACCATAAATTGGGTTTGAATATCCAAATGAAACCCCGTCAATTGTTGATATAACCGAAGATGCAAAAACAGCACGTTCTGTTATTGTGCTTTTAATCATTTTGTCTGATAATTTTAGGTTGTTATAACCTTTTGCATTAAAGTCTGCAAAACGCCCGACTTTAATATCTAATGCTTTGTTTTCAAATTGAGCATATCCTTGATAAATATCTCCTCCTGACCTTGACTCTGAACCTTCTTCATCTAGATCTAATGTTTGGAAATTATAATCTGCCATTAATTTAAAGTATTCTTTTACTGTTACTTTTAAATAAGCATTTGTAGAACTTTCTATTGCTGTAAAATCATTGTCACCTTGTTCTAATTGACCATAACCAGCAGAACCATACATTCCTAATGCAAAATTATCTGTTAATTCATAAGCACTTGCTTGATTGATTGATAAAATTGAAAGTGCTAAAATTGATAGTTTTATTTTCATTGAAAACTCCTTTTTATTATATAGTAGTTATATTATCAATAAAAAATACTTGCGCAAGAAAACGACTATTTAAATAAATAACTTAATTAACAGTGTTATAATTTTGTTTTTCTAAATAATCAAGATTGTTGTTTTTTCTTTTTATTTATTTTAAAGCTTTTTTTTGTTTTTTTAATAAAACTTGAAATTAAAATTGTTTTTTGATAATCTTTGCTCCTTATTACTAGGAATTTTTATGAAATACAATTTAATGAAAATAAGTCTTATCGCATTGTTATCGGGTTGTTCTACTTTAGAACAGGAAACTCAAACAACAAATGCTAATGACTACTTCTATTCTCTTTCTGAGAAAGGAAATGATAGCTTTTATTTGACTTATTCAAGTAAAGGTTTTTATGATTACACAATATGCAAATCTTATGATTACAGTAAATCAATTCTTCAAGAATCTTGCCAAGAACCTATTTTTATTGGTGATAATGTTAGATTTGGTGTTTTAGAACAGAAACAATCTATTGGAAGCATTACACTTGAAGAAAAAAATTCTAAGTTTATTTCCAACTTTAATATCCATTCTATTGTTTTTGAGAATGGTGATAAATATCAATCTTTAAATATTAAAAAAAATCATCCTTTTCAAAAATTAACAATGAATAATCATTTTTATGAATATAATTTAGTTCTCGACGAAATGAAAGAACTAGATATAATCGATGATTATTCTTTCATTAATGGTAATTTGATTTTTTCTTCAAAGAATGGAACATATATTTTAGATAAAAGTGATATTAAAGATTTAAAATACATATCTAAATACATTAACATAAAAGAAAATCAAAATATTCTAGATATATTTTCAGGAGTAGAAGTTGTATTTGACCAAGAATATAGTTCTGTCTTTATTACTACAAATTTTGACGTTGGTTATTATCAAAAAAATCAATTAATAGATATTGAATCAGTTAATAATAACATGAAGGGAGAAGAAGATGTTTTTACCACAATGCTTGTTATTAAAGATGACCAATTTCAAAACAAAGATATTGAATCTATAACATTAGATCATTATACAATTAACAAAAATAACTTTGAACATAAAATAAAAAGGAATGACGTTCATGTTTTTTATTTAGATTCAAAAAAATATAATAAAGTAATAAAGAAATCTATAAATAATAATGGTTTTATATCTATTTTTGTTCAATACAAAGACAAAACCAGCTCTCATTCTAATATAAAAATTACAAAAGAAGAACAAAATAAAATTAACAATGTATTGGACTTAATTTCCATATCAAGAATAAAAAAATAAAAAAAGAAGCAGCCTAGCTTCTTTTTATTTTTATTTAAAATTTTTTATACTTGTTTATTAAGGAAACCACTTTTTTTCAGAAACAATTGTTTCTTTATTTCAAATGTTGCTTTTCTTAAGGCTTCATGGTTATTTGTCTTTCTGTATTCCACAATTTCTGATACTTGTTGAGACGTCAAATCTTCTTTTGTTATCTTTATTGCATGTATAAGTTTTAGTTTTTCTTCATTTGGTAGTTTTTCAAAAGCTTTTCTTGCCGAACGAGATTTTGTTTCATCATCAGGAGAGACACTTCTATTAAAAATGTCAGCCATTTCTTGTTGTTTCAATGTATCTTTTGATTTAGATAGTATTGAAGTAGAAGACACCGTCTTCTTTTTTGATTTTTCTTCTTTGGCTTTCTCTTCTTTTTCTATCCTTTCTCTTTCTTTAGCAAGTTCTGCTTCTTTTGCCGAGTTTATTTTGTCAGCTTGTTTTTTATAAACTTTGTCTATTTGTTTATCTATGTTTTTATTTTTTTCCTTTTCTTCCTTTTTTGTAACTATAAGATCTGTTTGTTTATCTGTTTCTGCTCTATCCTCCAATTCCACAGCAGTAAAAGCTTTATCTGGATTGTCAATAGAATCTGTTCCCATCGCTGTTTCTATGTTTTGTTTTGCCAATGCGTTTCTTTTTTGTTCTTCAAACTGCAAGCTTTTCTCCTTTTTCTCTTTCGCAGCTTTGTCTTTATGCCTTTGCTTCTCTGCTTCTTTTGCAGCAACAGTCAGATCTTTTAGCTTTTTACCAAATTCTTTAAATCTTTCATTTTCAATTATTGTCATTTTGTGTTCTTTATACTCTTTAAACACTTTTGTTGCTGACTCAACTGCTTCCATTTCTAAACTCTTTTCTATATGTTTAACTTTTGATTCCAAAAGCTTTAATACGATTTCGATAGATTTAGGAGCAAGACTTAGAGCACTTTGTGCTTTCATTGCGGCAGATTCAAATTGTTCATTTTGAAAATCTCTCATGTAATCTCTAATTAAAGAGTTTATTTTTTCAGACAATCCTAATTCTTGAGTTTTAAATGAGTTTAATCTTGCTTCTAATGTCGATTTTACGTAATCAACTTTATTATTTTCAAGTTTTAATTTTAAATTTTCTACTTTATCTTCTTCACCTAATTGCTGAAAAGTAATTAAAGAATTAAGAATCGCTGCACCATTTCTATTTATTAAGTGTTCGAACTCTGACATTGTCGTATTCATTTTTATCAAAGCTTCTTTCTTATTTCCTTTTGTTAACAATTCTTGTGTATCCAATATTTGCTGTTGAACATCAAACAATGCATCATCAGGAAAATTCTTTTGACCTTGTTTCAATATATTTAATGCTTCTGAAATTGCCTTATCTAAATTAGCTTCTAATTTTACTTCTGCATTTTCTTTTTTTAGATTTGCATATTCATAATAATCTTCTGCTCTTTTTTCAACGCTTCTTTCTATTAACATCATTAGTCTTTTATAAGATTCCATAGATGTTTCATAGTCACCAATTTCATGATGAACTTTTGACACAGAACGTTGAGCACTTATTGAGTTTTTAGATAAAGATAATGCTCTATTATAACTCTTTGTTGATAATGTTAACTTCTTTAATTTATAATAAGAATCTCCCATTAGTATATGTGCTTTTATACTTAAAGGATATTTTTTTACTATTTTCTCACCTTTATCAATAACAACTTGATAAGAACCTAATTCATAATGAGCCTTCAATTGGTATGTTCTAAGCCACTCTAAATCATATTTTTTATTGCCCAATAATAACTCCGCATAATCAACTACATTTGAAAATCTTTTTTGATTTAACATTATTTCTAATTTTGTTTTTTCCAACCAAGAAGAGAATGCTGTATTACTTGAAGCGAGATCATCATATTTTTTATCTGACGCTAAAGTTAAAGCCAATTCAAAATCTTTTGTATCTATTGCTTTTCTTATTTCCTTAGTTGATTGATATCTTTTTATTATTGCAGTTGTTTTCTTATTGAAAGAATCAGGAGAAAATGGTTTTATAAATATATCTTCTGGAACTATCTCTAATAGCTCTACTATTGTCTCTTGAGCTGTATTTGAGGTCATTATTGAAAAAGAAGGAGTGTAAGAGTTCATTAATCGTATTTCTTTTAATAACTCTAAACCCGAATCTTTTTTTAGTTCATATTCACACAAAATAATATCTGGCTTATCTCTTTTTACTAACTTTAAACCTTTCTGTAAATTATTTGCAGATTCTATTTTTGTTATACCTAATTGCTGAAGCCATTTTTTTGTCGTGTTTATTTCAAAATCAGACTTATCAACAAGCAAAACAGATAGCTCTGAAGTCTTCATTAGAGGTTTTATTACTGGCAAAATATGGTTTCCTTATTTACTTTTTCTATATTTATAGATTTATTGATTACCATATTTTACATTGTAATCGTTAAATATGTCAAGCATTATAATCAATAAAACTGTTTTTTTATTCATTTTTTTTTATTTTTTTTATTTTTTATATATATTTTGTTTTTAGTTTTTATAAAGGTTGTTTTAAAAAAGAAACTTTTATCTAAATATTTATATTTCCTTAAATTTTATCTTTATTTAACTTCTTGTATCACAAAGATTTTAGTGATATAATCTATTGCATTTTCTAATATAAGGATTACTTTTTAATGAAACATTATTATATAACAACGAATTATTCCCAAAATCAGCAG
>CEUY01194995.1_pt1 | contig 14882 bp, 12 predicted proteins | sample 361481 | NCBI WGS metagenome assembly CEUY01 (sample SAMEA2622737, study PRJEB7988) | marine metagenome | isolation source: saline water (ENVO:00002010), including
CCTGTCGGCGAATTTCCTCCAGCACTTCAACAGAAAAGCGGACCCGGTTTTCAAGCGAGCCGCCGTATTCATCGGTCCGGCGGTTGACGGCCGGTGTCCAGAAACTGTCCAGCAGGTGCCCGTCGGCAAAGACTTCAATGCCATCAAGGTCGCCGTCACGACAGCGTGCCGCGGCTGCGCCATAGGCCTTTACCGTGCGCTTAATATCCCAGTCTTCCATCGCCTTGGGGAAGGCGCGGTGGGCGGGCTCCCGGACAGCTGAGGGTGCGATCACGGGCAGCCAGTCGCCGCCGTAGTTTGAGGTGCGCCGACCTAGGTGGGTTATCTGGCACATGGTTGCCGCACCGTGTGCGTGCACCCTGCGAGCCAGTTCGCGAAAGTGCGGCACAATGGCATCGTCACCGGCATAAAGATTGCCGTAGGCGGCTGGCGAATCTCGTGCGACCAGCGTACCGCCGCCGAACATCGTCAGGCCGATGCCGCCCTTGGCCTTTTCTTCGTGGTAGAGCTGATATCGTTCCTTAGGCAAGCCGCCCTCTGAATAAGCGGGTTCGTGGCTTGTGGACATGACGCGGTTTTTGAGCGTCAGGTGTTTAAGCTGCAGTGGCTGCAGTAAGGGATCAGTCTTGGTATTCATGAGATCAGCCTCGCTTCAGAGGCAGAGTCGCACACCGAAACGACCCGCCAATCGATGGTACGCAATCAAAGGGCAGTCGTTCAACCGAAAAACCATAGCGTGATTCTAATATTTGGTTGATCGGCTCACAGGCCGCATCATCTCGAGCAAGAATATGCCCGGGGCGGGCAACCAACACGTTGGTCGCCAGCGCGGCCTGCTCGGTTCGGTTCACCGGTATCGTCTCAAAATTCCAGTCGACGGGCGCGCCCTTTAGATCCGTGAAAGTTCCCGTAGCCGCTTCGCACCACAGCGCAAGATCAGGACCGATCACATTCCAGCAGCAGTCAAGGTGCAGCACATCATGAGGAATGATGACGATCTCGCGCGTGCTTTCGTGCTGGTGCAGCACGTCAGCAAGCCATTCGATCCCCTCACGGCTCGACCGTGCCCCAAGACCGACAAACAGTTTGCCGGGCGCAGGCATGACATCACCACCCTCCAGAAAGACATCTTTGGGTATCTTGATGTACTGCCGGGGCTCGATATTCTTTATTAGAGGATCAATCCCAAGATGCTCAATATTGCGCGAGGCGTAGCGAGAATTAGCTTCAAAATATAAATCGTCGATGACAAAACCAATATCCCGGGGACAGGTCTGATCGACAACCTCGGGTGAATCCACAATGTCCGGACGCTGAACAACTGTGCCACGCTGCTCTAGCGCGCGGCAGACACCCTCGAATTCTCGCTCTGTCAGCTTTGGGTTCGGCTGGGAATAAAGAGCACTTGTTTTGGGCAAACCCTGTTGAAGCACCGGATCAGCCTCAGCCTTCAGGCCGATACCGGTCCCTAGAATTACCAGTTCCAGCGGATCGAATTCGTTCCGAATGCCCAGCACGGTTTAAGCCCTTATCACCTCGTCAGCAACAGCAATCAAGCACGCCGGTGTTATTGACTACGCAGGACCAACGAGGTCATGAAGGAACTGCTCAAGCCACTTGGCTTGGCTCGCATGCGCATCTTGCGCCAACGCATCCTGCTCCTTTCGGGTTTGGCTGCCTTCCCGCTCATAGAGCGACTGGTCTTTTTCCTGCCATCGCTGGAAGTTCTCAAGAGCGCACTCGGGATGAAATTGAAAGCCGTAAGTCGTTTCCCCAAACACAAACGCCTGGGTCGCAAACGCATCGGTTCGCGCCAGCAGGGTGGCGCCATCCGGGAGCGAAAAGCCGTGATAGTGTGCCTGAGTGACTCGAAAGTTATCCGGGATAAAGCCTTTCCCGGCTTCCGTTGGGGTCAGTTCATAGTACCCAAATTCAGCATGGCCTTGCGGACTCGGGCCAATGATGCTGCCAAGGCCATGGGCAATGATCTGCCCCCCAAGACAAAAACCGACGGTAGGTACTCCCTTGGCTACACAGTCTTTGGCGAATCCGATTTCAGCGTGAAGCCAGGGATAGTGATCCGTATACCAGTCTTTGTCGTCAGCGGGTTTTCCACCGCCGTAAATCACGGTGACGGCTATGGATTCATCGACCTTGGGCAGTGTCGAGCCCTGATCCGGCATCCGCCAGTCCAGCTCATAGCCAAGTTGTGCAAGCGTTCGGGAGGCATGGTCCGCGTTTTGAGGGCCATCACCGCCGTGGGTGATGAGAACAGCTTTTTTCGCGGTTGTCACTTGGATGGGTGCTCCACATGATTTTCGGGCGACTCAGTCTACACGGCAACGAGCCGGTCCCCAAAGGTGGTCTAATGGTGCAACTCCCAGCCCCAGTCGAATTCCTCGATGACTTTAATCAGGTCAGTCTGCGAAACAATACCTACAGGCGTGCCTTTAGCCTCTACGACCAGACGACGCACATCGTATTGACGCAGCGCTTCGGCGACCATGGGAAGCGTTGCGTCGGCGGGTATGCTGAAAAGTTTTCGGTTCGCAATATCACCAACGGTGGTTTCATTAACCGATACGTTTGCACCAAGGACTTTGGTCACAACATCGCGCTGCGTCACGATACCCCATTGCCCACTCGCATCCGGTTCGATCATGATTGACCGCATACCAAGGTCGCGCATTTTCTGAAGCGCTTCTGCGACGCTGGTGGTATCCGGAATGCTTTTGAGCGGCGACATGATGCCAGCCGCGGTGGAAGGTTGCCGACCTGAATCCTTCATAGCGGCCATGGGATCGCTGACTCGTCTGGCCTCACGGGCCTCGCGTTCTTTTTGCAGTGTTTCGCGCCGTTCCTGTTCATAGCGGGCGAGATCTTCCGGATCACCGGTGATTCGCGCAATCAGGGCGTCGGCAAAGGTACTGGTCGAGACGGTATGCGCGTTATCCATGAGTCTGGCAAAGTCATAGGTAACGAATTTTTCCTGGATGACTCGGGGATAGGCTGCATTAATGAGATCCGCCGCCTCACGCCAGCCCATGTACTCAAGCATCATGACGCCCGAAAAGATCAGAGAGGAGGGGTTCACCTTGTCCTGATCGGCATACTTGGGGGCGGTGCCATGAGTGGCCTCAAAAACGGCCACGTGATCGGCCGTGTTGGCGCCTGGGGCAATGCCCATTCCCCCAACTTCGGCCGCTGCCGCATCTGACAGATAGTCCCCGTTGAGATTCATCGTAGCGATCACGTCGAATTCCGCGGGCCGCAACTGCAGTAACTGAAAAATAATGTCTGCAATACGGTCCTTGATGATGATTTTTCCGGCTGGGGCTTTACCGCCATGTACCGCGTATAACTCTTCCTCAGTCACCACCTGATCGCCGAATTCCTCTTTGGCAAGTTCGTAGCCCCAGTTCCGAAAGGCACCTTCGGTGAACTTCATGATGTTGCCTTTGTGAACCAGGGTGACGCTCTCACGGTGGTTGTCGATCGCGTACTGGATGGCCTTCCTGATCAGCCGCTTGGAGCCAAATGGGCTGATGGGTTTGACACCAAGACCGGCATCTTCAAAAAACTCAGCGCCCATTTCTTTTCGCAGGAAACGTGCGAGACGAACGTTGTCTTCGGTCCCGGATTCGTACTCAAGACCGGCATAGACGTCCTCGGTGTTCTCCCGGAAGATAACAATGTCGACTTTTTCAGGTTCCTTCATGGGAGAAGGAACGCCCGCGTAATAACGCACAGGCCGGACGCAGGCATACAGATCGAGTGCCTGGCGCAGCGAGACATTCAGTGAGCGAAAGCCGCCCCCGACCGGTGTGGTGAGAGGACCTTTGATCGCTACAATGAGTTCCCGTATCGCCTCCAGGGTCTCATCGGGAAAATAATTGCCGCCGTAGATACGGCCCGCTTTCTCACCCAAATAGAGTTCACACCAGTGAATCTGCCGCTCCCCGCCGTAGGCTTTCTCCACGGCCGAATCCAGTACCCGCAGCATGGCGCGGGTGATATCGGGACCGATACCGTCACCCTCGACGTAGCCCACCATCGGGTTGTCCGGGATATGCAGTCGACCCTCCTTGACGGAAATTTTCTCTCCTTGCTCGGGCAGCTGAATGTGCTGGTAACTCATTTGATCGAACCTCTGGTAGATTCCGGGCACGCTTTAGATAAGGAGCCGCGGATTTATCAACTCACGCCAGTTCCTCATGGCGCAAACTGCATGTTAGCGAGTAGACCATAGATTTTACCATTAGCGACTGGTCTAATCGTTTAGGCTGAAGAGTGCATGACTTCGGTCAGGCCGTTTTCCTATCGGGAAGGGAATCGCAGATTTTGATGACAGATGAAATGAGCAACGGTCAGACCAGCGGTTCCGTGTGGACGCGTCAGCAGGGGCTGACGCTGGCTGCACTGATCAGTTGCCTCAGTATCTACGGAATCACCATCAGCCTCTTTACGCCCTTGCTCTCCCTCATTCTGGAAGGGAGAGGTGTCAGCACGACTGTTATCGGCACACTCGCGATGACGGCACCGGTGGGCGTCATGATTGGGTCTTTTGTTGTCCCCAAGATCATGCGCCGACTGGAAGGGCGCAATCTTTTGGTAGTGGGCGTCGTTATTGAACTTGCATTGATCTATGCGTTGATGGCCACCGAGTCATTAATCGCCTGGTTCATCATCCGCTTTCTCGGAGGTCTCACGGGAGCTGTGCTTTTCGTGGTGACGGAAACCTGGATGATCGAGATTGCGCCAAAGCCGCATCGAGGCCGGGTCATGGGCCTTTACAACACTACGCTGGCCTTAAGTTTTGCGCTGGGCCCCTTGATGCTGTCGTATACCGGGGTGTCAGACCTGACTCCGTTTGTGGCCGGTATGGTCCTGATGGCGCTTGCAGGTTTGCCCCTGTTTTTTGCTGATCGATACCGCCCGTCTTCCATCGAAGAGCCCGCGTTTGGTGTGTTGAGCTTTTTGAAGGTGGCACCGCTTCTGGCCGTGGCCTGCTTTGTGGTGGCATTCAAGGATCTCGCGACCACGAGCCTGATGCCGGTATATGGGCTGAGAGTCGGTCTGGACGAATCCGCCGCGACACTGATGCTTTTCTTTGGCGCTTTGGGTGGCGCGCTGCTGCAGTTACCGATCGGCTGGGCGGCCGATTATTTTGATGCTCGCAAGGTCCTAGTGACCTGCGCTCTGGTAGCGTTCCTGGGCGCGCTGGTGTGGCCGCTGGTAGTTGCATCAAAGATTTTGCTCTGGATCACATTATTCTTGTGGTGGGGGTTTTTTGCCGGCGTCTATACCGTCACGATGATCATCGCGGGACAGTGGTTCAAAGGCGTAGAGTTAGCCACAGCGATGGCCGCATTTGGCGTGTATTGGGGCTTTGGTGCATTCGTGGGGCCGCTTATTGGCGGACTCAGTATGGACCTTTGGGATCCTTACGGATTGACCTTGGTCATGATGATTGTGGCGGGTGGCTTTCTCATGATGAGTCTTCGCAAAGCGTACTATCGCGTAAGACCCATTACTTGATCTGATCTCAGCCTTGTTCTTTTTTTGCGATACGGCAGGATTTTTATGAAAGCCTCTAGCTTTGCGGTTAGGCTTGAGCTGGCCGGGCTGTTAAAGCTCAGCCTGCCAATCATCCTCACGCAGTTCATTCAGGTCAGCAACACCACCGTTGCCATTTTAATGATGGGCCGGGTCGGCTCCGTCGAGTTGGCGGCGTTGGGACTGGGCGGATCTTTCATGATTTTTGTGTTCCTGGTTTGTCTTGGGATCATGATGTCCCTGTCACCCACTATCGCCCAGCACTTTGGCGCAGGGCGCAACGAGGGCATCAGAAGTGCTTTCCAGCAGGGCCTGTGGCTTGCCTTAATCATGAGTGTCGTGGCTTTCTTCCTGCTGCGGGAGATGGGATATCTTATGTATTGGATCGGGGTAGACCCTGCCATCATCCCTCTGGTGCAGGATTATCTGGATCTTGCAGCTTGGTCGATGCCGCCGAGTTGCTTTTATCTCGCGCTGAGATTTCTTTGTGAGGCCACAGGCCATTCCCGGCCGATGCTGGTCATCAACGTTGCCACGCTTCCCGTTGTGGTCATCGGTAATTGGGCATTGATCTTCGGACACTTCGGCTTGCCGCCTCTGGGCGTTGAGGGGGCGGCGATGAACCTGGTGCTCGTCATGACGCTTAATGCGCTGGGACTACTCGGATTTGTGCTCTTTGCCCCACGCTATCGCTCCCGTCGTTTGTTCAGTTCGTTTCCAATGCCCGGACGAGAATGTCTCGTTTTATCGAAACTGGGAGTGCCGATCGCAGCGACGCTGGTACTCGACTCGGGTTTTTTCAGTGCGATCGCTCTGATGATGGGAAAAATGGGCCACGTTTGGCTTGCAGCACACCAGGTCGCCATCAACTATGCCACGGTGGTCTTCATGATTCCGGTAAGCGTGTCGAGCGCGACGATGGCGCGGGTCGGACAGGCGATTGGCCAGCAAGATCCCGCTTTGGCCCGCGCACGTGGATTGCTTGGTCTTTCTTGTAGCCTGGCGTTGGTGATTCCATCGATTCTGCTAATCCTCACCACGCCCCAGTGGATAGCGGGCATCTATACATCGGATGTCGCAGTGATCCAGGCCGCATTGCCGCTGTTATTCGCGGTCGCTTTTTTGCAGATGTTTGATGCCACTTACATCACCGCGCAAGGGGCGCTGCGTGGCTTTAAAGATGTCAACGGACCGTTACTGATCTCGCTCAGTTTCTGGATTGTCGGTTTACCCGCAGCCTGGTGGCTGGGCATCGAAATGGGTCGGGGCGCGGTCGGGTTATGGTGGGGGATGGTGGCAGGTATCGCCGTGACAGCCATGCTGTTGGTGTGGCGCTTTAATACGATTTCAGCCAGGGCGGTTCGGGAAACTCCGGCTTGATGCCTACCGACGATCCGGCCCGCGGCGGACGTTCGTGCGAAGATTCTGGTAAGGGACGTTTTCAAGACTGCAGTAGACAACTCCTGGTGACTGTGCATGCAGAATGAGGCCGGCGATGGGCTCAAAGTCATCACGAAAATGCACCGTACTTTTTACAGCAACAATCTTCTTTTTCTCAGGATCAACACCAATGTGAGTTAGTACTGCGCGGTCCAGGCACTGGCAGCGTTTGCTGCCGACGATCACGCTGACACTTGCCCCGTCATTAACTATCTCAAGCAGGGCCGTCGGCCCAATCTTGGCCGTGGCGCCGGCATACATGGCTCCGCTAAAAGCAAACTCGCCATCGCTTAACGCTAGGACCCTGCACTTGGCATGATAGGGGCCCATATCAGCGAGTCCTGATTTTCCGCCAAGTACGGCATCAAAAATCCCGCCTTCGCCCAGTTCCTGTGCGGCGGCGACTGTCTGAGGATCATGCAGCAACGCCAGCACCGCATCGGTAGCTTTGCCCTCCACCAGCGCTTTGAGCAGGCCTGTGGTATCCGAAGTCGCGCCACCCCCCGGATTGTCCTGTACATCCGCGATAACCACCGTTTTGTTTCCGCTATAAGACATTGCTTTTTCAACCGCTGATTCGGCCGTAAGCAAGGCGCTATCAAAGGTTGATTCGTGTGCTTCAAGCGTCTCGATGATGTGGTCTGCCTGCTTATCTGCCTCCACCTGTGTTAGGGCATAGGCGACGACAGCAGGGCCTGCGTCATGGATATCGGCTGGGGGAAACCCCATTGCAATGTCGCAGTGCACCTGTCCCGGGCCACTATCCCGAGGTAGCAGTTGGTAGAGCTCTTTGCAAGGAGAGGCTCCTGTGTACTGCGCGGTTATAGGCACTAGAAAAGATGCCTGCCGCATTGCCGGATACAACGTTTCCCCGGAAAGTAACCTTTGCAGGATGGGAAAACAGCGCGCACCGGTTGCCGCCATGTCGATATGTGGGTAGGTTCGGAATATGCAAAAAGCCGAGGCATGGCTGACCATGTGCTCTGTTATGTTGGCATGAAGATCCAAACTGACAACGATCGGCAGGGAAGCGCCAGTCAGTTCGCGAATCCGGGCAAGCAGTTCGCCCTCGCCATCCTCATGAGATTCGGTCACCATCGCACCGTGCAGGTCAAGGTAAATTCCGTCGAGAGCACCGGCCTGTTTGATGCCGTCCAGAATCATGGTTGAGATTCTTTTAAATGCATCGTCAGTGACGTGAGCAGAAGGCTCGGCCGAGGCCCAGACAACAGGAACCAGTTCTATGTCTGGCGCCGAGCGGGTTGCTTCGACGAAACCGGCTATTGGAAGGTTGATCCCCTGCGTTCCGGTAATGACGTCAGCGCCCTGCAGCAGGCCGGGCCAGCCGTCCGCTTCAAGAAATTCATCAAAGGATGCCTTGGTGGCGCCGAATGTATTGGTTTCGTGCTGAAAACCGGCGATGAGAATTCTGGTCATTATGGATAGCCCCTGCCTGCGCTCGAGCAATAAGATAATATCCGGGCGGCAAAAACCCCGCTCAGTGATAGATCGACCTGCCTGAGCGGTCATTATCAGGCAGATTATGTATGAAGCAAGGCATTACTCAAGTGCTTGCGGCGTAGGTTTGGCGAATTCTAAAATGAAAACTGAGGCATTCGGTCAGTTTGACCGCGAGGTGAAAATAACGCACGTACAGACCTCGGGTGCTCGGATGCGCGCCGCCCAAATCGGCACCGGTCCGGACATTGTCTGGGTACCCGGCGGCGACTCACCCGCAGAGGCATGGCGCCAACAGATGATGCTTTTTGCGGGTGAGTATCGTTCGACCTCTTACGATCCCCGTGGCGTGGGGGAGACGACTTCAGATGCCGCGCCCTGGTCGATAGCAGACTTTGCCGGGGATTGCGCGGAACTGATCGAATCGATCTGCACGCCCCCGGTTATCTTGTCCGGCCTTTCCATGGGCGGGCTGATTACCCAGCAGGTCGCCATCGACTATCCGCATCTTGTGCGGCTCGCCATCCCGATGGGGACTTCAGCTTACATTGACGGATTTACCCGGGACTGGATGGAGGCAGAAGTCCAATTGCGTCGGGACGGCATCCGTCTGCCTGACTATTTCCTTGCCCCGCATTACGCCGCCTATGCACTACCGGCCAAGACTCTTGGCGACAGCGAGATCTGGGGCTCCGTCAAGCCTGCCTATACCGTACGATTCTCCGAGCGTGAACCTCAGGACCTGATCGATCAGTGGCAGGCGTGCCTTGATTTTGATTGTCGCGAGGCTTTAAGGACATGTCCGGTGCCCATGCACGTCATTGCTTTTTCCGAGGATGTCCAGACACCGCCGGCGATGGTCAAAGAAGTAGCGGATCTCGCGATGCATGGGACTTTTTATGAATTGCCTGAGTTGGGCCATGTGTCGGTCGCCCGACATCGGGCGGATGACGTGAACCGCTTGCTGCTCGACATCATTCAAACGCACTCAGGTTAGCAGCGCATCCCGATTTTTCCTGGGGGAGCGGCCAGGGGTATTGCCGATCTTTCCCTAGAGCACCGGGGGTCTTCGCAGGCTACGGAATTCCCTTGCGACCAGCAGCATGCCGCACGCCAAGATCGCGCCGGCACCGATTAAAGAGACCGAATCTGGCATCTCGCTCCAGAAAACGAGTCCTACGATCAGGGCCAAAGGCAGCGACAGATATTCAAACGGTGCGAGAAGGCTGGCATCAGCGTAGCGGAATGAGTAGCTCAGCAGAATCTGCTGTACTGCTCCTGTGACCCCCAATAGCAGAAGCAGTCCCAACAACATCGGGGCCTCGGTCCAGTTCTTTGAAAATCCGATCGCAAGTGCCCATAACAGGAACACAACAACACCCGAGAGGTTGTAGTAAAACGAAATACATAAGGGATGCTCGGTGCGGTTCAGTTTGCGCAGCCAGACGATGACGAACGCAAAGAAGAATGCAGCGCCAAGGGCTGCATAGATCGCAGTATTTGATTCACCAAATCCTGGCTTGACGATCATCAGGATACCGAAAAAACCGACGATCACCGCAATGATCCGTGAGAGCGGAAGAGTCTCGCGCAGAACAAAAAAGGCGAGTCCAACAGCCAGTATGGGGCCGCTCAGAATCACCGCTGTCGCATTGGCAATATAAGCACCCGACAGAGCCACAAAGGTCAAGCCCAGGGCGGTCATGCCGCAAGTTGTGCGGATCATGTGATCGATGGGGTATTGAGTCTTTAAAAAACTCGGGCCTCGTTTCGGTCCGATAACCACCAGGAGCACCGCGAAAGTGAAGCCAAAGCGGACCAAGAGCAATTCTGTTACGGCGAAGTAGGGTGCGAGTGTTTTGACCAGCATCCCGATAATCAGAAAGCAGGCAATCTGCAACACATACAGGCAGATACCGCGAAGCGGCAGGTCAAACTCGCCTGAGGATGTCACTATGATTCGAGCGAGTCCACTGGATACGTGGTGCCGATAATGCCCCCGCCAAGAACTTCGTCGCCCTGATAGAGCACCAGAGATTGCCCGGGCGTAGGAGCTCTTTGGGGCTCTTCGAATTCAACCAGCAGAGTGTTGCCTTCTCGTTCATGTACAAGACAGTTCTGATCTTCCTGCCGGTATCGGGTTTTGGCACAGCACTGCAACGGCAGAGCCTCAGGGAGATTGTCCACCCAATGCATGTTTTCAACCACGGCCGACTGCCGCATGAGACCCGGATGATCATGCCCCTGGACGACGGTCAGCACATTGGTCACAACATCTTTTGCGCAGACATACCACGCGTCTCCCGGTCCTCCGATATCCAGGCCATGACGCTGGCCGAGGGTGTAAAACCACAGGCCTTGATGTTCGCCCACGGATTGTCCCTCCGGGGTACGCATCTCGCCCGGCTTCGCAGGCAGATACCTGGACAGAAAATCGGAAAATCGACGTTCTCCGATAAAGCAGATGCCGGTACTGTCCTTGCGGGAAGCGTTAGGCAGTCCCAGTGCATCCGCTTCAGCCCGGATATCTTTTTTGAGGGACTCGCCCAAAGGAAAGAGTGTCGGTGACAGCGCCTTTTGGTTCAACGTGTGCAAAAAATAGGATTGATCTTTACTGTGGTCAACCGCCTTCAGCAGGTGGCACACACCATTTTCTTTTTCTACCCGAGCGTAGTGGCCGGTAGCGATGTAATCGCTGCCGAGGTGCTGCGCGTAGGAGAGAAATTCCTTGAACTTGATTTCGCGGTTGCACAAAACATCAGGATTAGGCGTTCTGCCGGCCTCGTATTCGCGCAGGAAAATCGCGAATACCCGCTCCCAATATTCATGCGCAAAATTAACCGTCTTGAGGGGGATATCAAGGGCTTCGACTACCTGCTCTGCCATTGCGAGATCTTCCCGAGCCACGCAGTATTCCGCATCGTCGTCCTCTTCCCAGTTTTTCATGAAGAGGCCTGTGACTTCACAATCCTGTGCCTTGAGCCGTGCAGCAGCAATCGCCGAGTCAACTCCTCCGGAGAGTCCAACAACGACTTTCATTTTAGGTGGCGTCATGAGGGCCGGCCTCTTGCTGCCGGAGGAAGCGTTAGTCCTGAATACCGAAGGACAGGATCCGCAGATCAGTGACATCGAACCAGTCGGTGCTCGGGGAGATATAGGGCAGCATGCCGTTATCCTGAAACCAGCTGTCGATCACGAAGCGTTCACCGGTCTCTATCTCCTCGATCTGGCCGGCCCAGTGGGCATCAAAACCTGCTTTGCGGTAGGCACGATCGACTACCCGGTGTCGCCGCATATGGCCCTGCTCCTGAAAGAGATTCATGTATCGCGTAATGTTGAGGGACTCATCGATGCAGTCCAGTTGCCCCGGAAACTGGGGGTTTTTCTCAAGATTGAGCCCCTTGTCCCGATGGGTGGGGGTGTGGCGCCCAATGACAACCTCCAACCAGCCAACCGCCTGGCGCAATCGCTCTCTTTCTTCAGCGGAGGTGGGTGCTGCCGGGTAAAACCAGCCGATAACACTGCGCCATTCTTCAGCAGAGAGCACGACCTGCTGCAGAGTCTTGCAACTGAAATCGTAGCAAACATCGATTATCTGAACACGCGCCTTTGCAACCTGGGTAAAGCCCAAGATCACCACAAGTCCGGCTTTTAACAGTAGTTTGGAAAAGAAATTCATAGGTTGTTAGAGCGCCCGCGAGACTTGAAGAAGACGACTCGAAATTATAAACAAAGTATTCTAGCTGCCTTGATGTACGCCGACCGATCAGGGTGTCTTGCGTTCACTCCCCCACAGACTTTTCCAGTTGGCCGGAGAAGTCAGGCGCCATCATTTCCAGAAACTGGCGTGCCGGCGGCGACAGGTACTTGCGTTTTCGCATGACGACACCGTAACTGCGGTTAGGGAAAAAGCGGTCTAGCGGTATCTTCGCAATCTTCTCATCACCCTTCAGGCATATCGCCGTCACAATCGCGATCCCCAGACCCATTTCCACATACTTTTTGATCACTTCCCAGCCTCCGGCCTCGAGGGTGACGGTGTAGTTGACCTTGTGTTGGCCAAAGATCATCTCCACTCGTCGCCAGGTGGCGAGGTGGCGTGGCGGCAGGATGAGTCCGTGGGGGCTGATGTCCTCAAGTTTGATGTTGGCCGCGCGTTTCCCGGCAAGAGGATGGTCGAGTGGGGTGATCAGCATGGTCTTAAACTCGAAGATCGGTCGGTAATCGATATCTTCGGGCACTTCAAGCATCGACCCCACAGCAAAGTCGGCTTGATCCGCCCGCAGCATCGCCATGCCGTCCCGTCCGGTCACATTGTGGAGCTTCAGACGGACTCCGGGATAGGCGTCAGCGAATTGCTTGATCACCTCCGGCAGGAGATAAAGAATGGTTGATTCCCCAGCCGCAATATTGATTTCTCCGCTGTTGAGGTCCCCCAATTCGCTCGCGAAGGATTCCGCGATGCCGTCTATGCCCTGAACGAGAGGTTGGGCCAGTTCCAAAAGCGATTCACCCTGGGCGGTGAGTCGGATGCTGGGCCCGCGTCGCTCGAAGAGCTCGACCCCAAGCTCGCGTTCCAGGGCCTGAATCTGCAGCGATACCGATGGCTGGCTGAGAAACAACTGCTCGGCCGCTCGGGAAATACTGCCAAGACGCGCCGCATAGCAAAAAGCCCGTAATTGCTTGAGACGGTTCTGTTTGTAGTAGGGGGGTGTACTCATCTGGCGCAAAAATACGTCTTAAAATCCTATAATTTACCCAGATAATACTAAATATTGAAATAATTATATTGATAAATACTTGGTCAGAGCGGAGACTGCAGCCATGGTCAGGCCAGTGGGTGTTGTGCTCTGAATTTAAAAGAAAAAGTCCAAAAGACGAGCGCCTGATACCGAGATTAAAAAGGTTTTAAATCACACCTAATTAAGCAGAGGTACATCATGATTGATCAAACTAAAGAGCAGAAAGCTCTGGAGTCAGAGTGGTCCGATAACCCCCGGTGGCGTGGCGTGCAGCGGGACTATTCAGCGGCCGATGTCCTGCGCCTACGCGGTTCTGTGCATATTGAGCACAGCCTTGCCCGCCTGGCTGCCGAGAAACTTTGGCGTCGATTGAATACGGATGATTTCCTGCCAACGCTCGGCGCGTTGACGGGTGGACAAGCGGTACAGCAGGTTAAGGCAGGCGCCAAAGCCATTTACCTGTCCGGCTGGCAGGTGGCTGCCGATGCCAACATCGCTGATGCGATGTATCCGGATCAGTCTCTTTATCCGGTCAATTCGGTACCGGCGGTGGTTCGCCGAATCAATAACGCGTTCAAGCGTGCCGACGAAATCCAGCATGCTTCCGGAAAAGACGACATCGATTACTTTGTACCGATTGTTGCTGATGCAGAAGCCGGTTTTGGGGGCGTCCTGAATGCCTTTGAATTGATGAAGGCCATGATCGAAGCCGGCGCCGGTGGTGTGCACTTTGAAGACCAGCTCGCTTCGGTGAAGAAATGCGGACATATGGGCGGCAAGGTACTTGTGCCGACGCAGGAAGCAGTACAGAAATTGGCTGCGGGACGTCTCGCGGCAGACGTTTGCGGTGTACCGACCGTGTTGCTGGCCCGCACCGACGCGAATGCGGCAGCGCTGCTGACCTCTGATGTGGACGAGCGTGATCGTGAGTTCGTCACCGGCGAAAGAACCAACGAAGGCTTTTACGTTACCCGTGCGGGCCTGGATCAGGCTATCGCAAGAGGTCTGGCCTACGCGCCGTACGCTGATCTCATCTGGTGTGAAACGGCTGTGCCGGATCTTGATGAAGCGCGTCTGTTTGCAGAAGCAATTCGCGCCGAGTACCCGGATCAGCTCCTTGCCTACAACTGCTCGCCATCCTTCAACTGGAAAAAGAACCTCGACGATTCCACGATTGCGAAATTCCAGCGTGAGCTTGGCGCCATGGGCTACAAGTACCAGTTCATTACCCTGGCGGGAATTCATAACATGTGGTACCACATGTTTGATCTGACTCACGAATATGTCCGTAACGGAATGACGGCTTACGTGGACATGGTCCAGGAGCGTGAATTCGCGGCAGCCGATCGGGGTTATACCTTCGCAAGCCATCAGGCTGAGGTCGGTGCAGGCTACTTTGATGACGTCACCACGGTCATCCAGGGCGGAAGCTCCTCTGTCACCGCCATGACTGGCTCCACGGAAGAAGAGCAGTTCGCGACCGGCTAAACACCGGATCCCGGAAAACCAGGACCGGCGGTAGGGTTGCCTGCCGCCGGTTTTTTTCGCCCCCACATCAGCAAATTTGCCGTGATGCAGTCTTGATAAATACCGGGGTGTGTCCTTATATAATTATCGGGTATTCAAGCCAGAATGTGCCGTTAAACCGTCATGAGTGATCGCAGGGAAATTCAGCAAACTTCCGGA
>CEUY01205908.1_pt1 | contig 14867 bp, 7 predicted proteins | sample 361481 | NCBI WGS metagenome assembly CEUY01 (sample SAMEA2622737, study PRJEB7988) | marine metagenome | isolation source: saline water (ENVO:00002010), including
AGTGGTCAAAAACTGGCGATTATCAGCCCTTACATTATTCCAAATTGGTCGATCGCCGATCCGGAGCTTACTTTGGCGCTTCCACCTGTTTTGACGGCGGCAACGGGGATGGATGCATTGAGTCACTGTGTGGAGACGGCGATTAGTCGCGTTTACAACCCGGTGGCTGAGGCGATTGCCCTGGATGGCCTGAAACGCGGTTGGGAAAACCTGAAGATCGCCTTTGAGCGTCCAACAGATATTGCGGCTCGATCGGAAATGATGATGGCGGCGATACAGGGTGCCTTGTCATTTCAAAAAGGGCTGGGGATGGTCCATTCGATCAGTCATCCTTTAGGAGCATTGCAGAAGAAACGGTTGCATCATGGCACGTTAAATTCTGTGCTGATGCCACATGTGCTCAGATTCAACGAGCCGGATTGTCGGTTAGCACTGGGGAAAATTAATAGCATGCTGGGCGTTTCCGGAGGTGCCGAAGGATTAGCGACTGCGTTCATACAGTACAGTGACTCGATGCAATTGCCTTTGACACTCTCTGATATGGGCGTAGAGCAGGATGATCTGGTGGGAGTCGAACCGTTGGCGGTGGCAGATCATTGCAGTCTGACTAATCCACGGGAGGTATCTGAAGCGGGCGTTCGTGAAGTATTAGAACTCGCGTTTTGAGCGAGGGTCATTGATCAATTGCTATTTATATTTGGATTCGAGGCGCTATAATATTAAGTGAATAGCAAAATATTCAATCGTGGCTCTTCATAATTTGATTTGTAGGTATAGGAACGAGAGTATGGGACGCATCCTTCTCGCATTCTTGATCGTATTGAGTGGATTCGTACCAGTATCTGCTCAGAATAAGACCTCGGCCGGGGTGGTTAAAAAGAAACCGGTGGCAAAGCCAAATGAAATCAAATCAAAGTTGCCGGCTGCTTTCAACAATATTCCAAATGTCAACCTTCCGGTGAAACAGGTCAAAGCGGACCAAATCCATAAAGTTCGCGAAAGTGCCGATCGCATTGACGCAATGATTGATGCGAAGCTTGAAGCTGAAGGAATCGAAGCGAACCCTGATTTGGATGACACTCGTTTCGTGCGGCGAGCGTACCTGGATATCACAGGGCAGATTCCAACGGGTAGGGATTATTACTATTTTATTAAATCGAATGTGGCGAACAAACGTCAGATTCTGATTGATTACTTGCTCAATTCGGTCGGCTATTCAAGCCATATGTTCAATTACTGGGCGGACATCTGGCGGATCGTGGATAAGTCCTCTAATAACACATACATACGGCCCTGGTCGGATTGGGTGAAACGCAATTTGCGTCAGAATAAACCCTACGATTTGATGGTTCGGGAAATGCTAATGGCGGATGGGCAGGTTTTTGAGAATCCCGCCGTTGGTTACCGACTGCGGGACGTTGGTATGCCGTTGGATCATCTCAACAACACTATCCGCGTATTCCTGGGAACTCGAATCGGGTGCGCCCAGTGTCATGACCATCCATTCGACAAATGGACGCAAAAGGAGTTCTATCAGTTGGCAGCCTTTGAGGGAGGGATGCGAACTCAGTTGCCTCGTAAGCAATACGCGCAGCCTAACCTGAAGGCCGCCACAACAGATGTTGGCGAGCGGAGTCGTGAAGCGAATCGAATGCGACAGATTGAGCGTTGGAATCGCTACGGAGTGATGGAGACATCGTCGCGGTTGAAATTTCCGCACGACTACAGTTATTCAGATGCCAAGCCAAACGAAATTGTTCTGCCTGAAATCCTCTTTGGTAACAAGCCCCAGCTTCCGGAAAACGCTCCGCGGAGACAGGTGTATGCCCATTGGATGACTTCCCGACAAAATCCGCGCTTTACGCGAACGATCGTAAATCGTCTCTGGAAACGAGCGTTTGGGATTGGGTTGTTTGAACCGGTTGACGACATGACCGATTACACAAAAGCGTCCAATCCGGAGTTGGAAACGTTTTTGATTGGTGAAATGAAGCGTCTTAATTATGATATGAAGGAATTCCTGCGAATTATCTACAACACCAGGGCATATCAGCGGCAAGTAACCTACGACGATATCGACCTCAGCAAGCCCTATCACTTTCAGGGTCCCATCCTCAGACGTATGACCGCTGAACAGGTTTGGGACAGTGTGTTAGTACTGACAGTGAATAGTTCCGATAAGTATTTACGGCCTAACGATAACCCGTTCCTGACAGCGGTTCAGGCTGATCCCGGGTTAAGTGTGTCAGAACTGAAAGCGAAAGTTGCCGAGTATGATGCGGCCGACAAAGCAAAACGCGATCACAACCGCAGACACACTTACAAGGGCTTAGTTCTGAGGCGAGCATCGGAATTGCCTCAACCCTTGCCGGCAGGTCATTTCCTGAGGCAATTTGGTCAAAGCGACCGGGAAATCATTGAGGATGGTTCGACCGAAGGAACGGTTCCTCAGCTGTTGGCACTGTTCAACGGTCCCATTACGCACATTATGCTTGAAGCAGGGTCAGTAGTTCATCGTGAAGTGATGGGCGCGAAAACTCCGAATGATCAATTATCGGTTGTGTTTTTGAGTATCCTTGGCCGGATGCCGACCCGCGATGAGCGGCTTGCATGTCAACGCGAGATTAATGAGTATGGACCTCCCGGAATGGGCAACGTGATTTGGGCTTTGCTCAATACGCGTGAATTTCTATTTGTTCAGTAACCCTCGAAATCGCAGTATCCAAGAGACGATTCTATGTTTGATAAAAACGTTGCTTTAAAAATGAATGAATTCGATCGCCGCCGTTTTATGGGGCAGGTCGCGAGTTCAATGCTGGGAGTGACTGCCGCTCCGTTGGCCGCCAATGCTTTGGATGCAGATAAAGCAGGTAGTAGCTCCAGGAAGCAGGTGATTTATCTATTCATGACTGGTGCAATGAGTCATGTGGATACGTTTGACCCTAAGCCCGGCAGCGAAGTGCAGGGTGACACCAAAGTTATTAATACCAGGACATCAGGTGTTAAGTTTGGTGAGTACATGAAAAAACTGGCGGGATTAAGTAATGACCTGGCGATCCTGCGTGGGATGAGTCAGGAGACAGGAGCACATGGTCCCGGTCAATACCTGATGCGTACCAGCTACAAAGAGATTGCTACGACTTCGCATCCCGGACTCGGTTCCTGGGTACAGCGTTTAGGCGGTCGTATTAGTAAGAAATTGCCGGCATCGGTTTCAATTGGTGGTAAAGGCGGAAGCCCCGGATATCTCGGTGCTAAGTATGCTCCTGTTCCTGTAGGTGATCCCAATCAGGGCCTTCAAAATGTAAAGATGCCGAGCTATCTAAAAGAAGACCATTTTGATAGACGACTTCGTTTGACCGCTTCGATAGACCAAAACTTCCGGGCATTAGCGCAAAATAACCAGCATGTTAACGGGTACGATGATCTTTACCGGGAAGCGGTGGGGTTGATGAAGAGTGATGGCCTGAAGGCATTCGATCTGAATGAGGAAGATGATTCGGTACGAGATAAGTATGGAAGAAATCGGCTCGGGCAGGGCTGTCTGCTCGCCCGACGGCTTGTGGAAAGCGGAGTGAGGTTTGTGGAGGTGATTTCCGGCGGCTGGGATATGCATCGTGGAGTCTTTGATTCCATGGCGAACAAGGGCCCGGAAATGGATAATGCGGTTGGTTCACTGCTTGAGGATTTAAAACAATCGGGGATGCTAAAGAACACCCTGGTAGTCATTGGTACAGAATTTGGACGCAAACCGAATATCAACGTCAATGTTGGTCGCGATCACCATCCAGCTGCATTTTCGACCGTGCTTGCCGGAGCTGGAATCCAGGGCGGGCAAGTCTACGGCCAAACCGATAGTGATGCGTTTTATGTTGAAGACCAGTCGGTATCGGTTCAGGACTTTAATGCCACGATTGCCAAGGCGATTGATTTGCCATACGAAGAGGAAATCTTATCGCCGACAGGACGGCCGTTTACGATTTCCAATGGCGGCACGCCAATCAAGGAAATAGTCGGCTAGGAATTTGGTAAAATGGAGACCGTAGGGTGTCGAGACACGCTGCGGTTTTTTATTGCATTAAGAAAAGAAACAAAGGGGCAACGGAACGATGTGTCGAGTTCAAATGAAACAAATTGCAATGATGGGTTTGCTGGTGTTCTCCATGGCGGTGACCAGTTCGGCTCATGCTCAGAAGAAGACAGTTTGGGAAAAGGGAGCGTCCCTCGAATTGGTGAGTGAAATGGGAGCAGGGGAAGGTCCCGCCTGGAATCCCGAGGTGGGACTCGTGTCCAGTTTTGGCAGTGTTTATCTGCATGATGTGGAAAATCCGGATCGTGGTGCTCCTCAGGTCTATATCAAGGATCTGGGTACTAATGGGCTGTTGTTTGATGCGGAAGGTAGACTGCTATGTTGCCAACCAAGTAAACAACGCGTCATACGAATCGAAAAAGATGGTTCCGAGACTGTGCTGACGGATAAGTACGATGACGCTCCGTACAACCAACCGAATGACATTACCGTTGACAATGAAGGGCGGATTTATTTTTCTGATCCTAAGTACGGGCCGTATGAAAACCTGCCACAAAAAGACTTTGACGGTAATCCTATCGAAGGCGTCTATATGATCGATCCTGATGGCTACGTCACGATCCAGATTGTACACGATGTGGATCGACCTAACGGAGTTCTGGTTTCCAGAAATCAGAAGTACATCTGGGTGGCTGGCAATAATAATAACAATGCAGGTGGTGAGCGAAAACTGTTTCGGTTTGAGCGCATGGCTTGTTGCGGCAGTATTTTGGTAGAAACCAAAGAGATGATTTTTGATTGGGGTGATGGTCGAGGCCCCGATGGAATGGTTCAGGATGTTAAAGGGAATGTTTACGTTGCCGGCGGACTAAACAAAGAAGACGCTGAACACGAGACCAACGAATTTAAAGGCGGGATTTATGTCTTTAATGCCAAAGGAAAGTACATCGATTTTATCGGCGTTCCCAAAGATGAAGTTACAAACTGTACGTTTGGTGGAGCAGATCTGAAAACGCTTTATATTACTGCCGGCGGAAGTCTTTACAGCGTACGGACTAAAAACAAAGGCTGGTTGCCCGTATCTGCTAATAACTAAGAAAACAGTTTTTTATATTGTTATTGCTGATAGCAGTAATATCTCTCTTGCCAGATTCTGGAGCCGTAGAGAGTCGTAATGATAGATAGTTAAAGGCCGTATCATGAAAAAACTATTGATCGTTTTGCTGACTGTAAGTTTAGGGCTGCCATCAATTAAGGCTGCCGAGCAGGATGGGGATACGTATATTCAGGCCCCGGAAGTGGTTGAGTCCGTTGCCCGTGGCCCTGACGGGAAGGTTGTCGTTGACGTCTCTGAAAAGGTGGACTCCGAAATTGATATGCAGGCCGGCCCGAAGCCACAATGGATATGGCGAGCAGCAAAATCATTTAATGGCGAACAGATAATAGTCACGAAAACGGTTGAGGTGAATAGCGTCAATGCGTCGCTGCTGGCATCCTGTGATAACTCGATGGTCATCACGATCAACGGTAAAAAAGTGCATTCGGATTCAAGTTGGGAATCGGCATCACGACTCAATATTCAAAAGTACCTCAAGGCGGGTGCTAACGAATTCAAATTTGAGTGTGCTAATGAAGGCTCGGTCGCTGGCTTAATCGTGAAGCTGGGATTCAAAGATAAATCCGGAAAAGTGTCCTATGTCATCTCCGATGAAAGCTGGTTGGTAGCAAAAAAAGAAACTCCGGATGAGACCGCGAAAGCGTTCTTGCTTGGTGCCCTTGGTCGCAGTCCCTGGGGCAATGTCTTGTCAGCCGATGCGAATAACGCTGTGGGCCTGGTGAGCGCTGTTCCGGATGGAGTGTTTCAGGTACCCCCAGGATTTCAGATTGAAGAATTGTATACGGTGCCCAAAGATACACAAGGTTCCTGGGTTTCGATCGCCTTCGATAACCAGGGGCGATTGATTGCTTCTGATCAGGGTGGGAAAGGCCTATATCGTATTACGCTTCCTACCATTGGTAGCGATGAAGTGACGCGTGTCGAGAAATTGGAAATCGGTTTGTCGAGTGCTCAGGGGATGTTGTACGCATTTGATTCACTCTACGTTTCGGTAAACGGCGGGCCTGGTAGCGGCCTTTATCGACTTCAGGATACAACAGGTGATGATCAGTTTGACAAAATGGAAAAGGTCGCGGAGTTTCGCGGGGGCGGTGAACATGGACCTCACTCAGTACGCCTGGGACCGGATGGTAAATCGATTTACGTGATTGCCGGAAATCATACAGATCCGCCAACAGGTTTTAGCAGCAGCACGATCCCCACAAACTGGTCAGAAGATCATTTATTGCCACGTCAATGGGATGCTCGCGGTCATGCCGCCGGAAAGCTCGCACCAGGTGGTTGGATCGCGCGGACGGATGAGCAGGGGAAAGACTGGGAGATGTTCTCCATTGGGTACCGCAACCCTTATGACTTCGATTTTAATGCCGACGGTGAAATCTTTGCCTATGACGCAGATATGGAATGGGACATGGGTACCCCATGGTACCGACCAACTCGAGTAGTGCATGCCACGAGCGGCAGTGAATTTGGCTGGCGTAGTGGTACGGGTAAGTGGCCCGCATATTATGGTGATAGCTTGCCTCAGGCTGTGGATATTGGTCCGGGATCTCCCGTGGGAGCCTGCTTCGGATATGGTGCTAAATTCCCGGCGAAGTTTCAGAAGGGATTCTATTGCCTCGATTGGACGTTTGGTACCATGTATGTCGTGCATTCGGAAGCAGATGGCGCCAGCTACAAAGCTGTTCGCGAAGAGTTTCTCTCGCGTTCAGCGTTACCACTAACCGATGCTGCGATTGGTCCGGACGGAGCTATGGTTTTCAGCGTTGGTGGACGTGGCACACAGTCGGCTTTGTACCGAGTGAGCTATGTTGGAGACGCGTCGACGAAATTGGTGGATGCAAGAGATACGAAATTTGCCAAGGAACGAGCCTTGCGAAGATCTCTGGAAGCATTTCATGGCAAAGCATCGGTAGGCGCTGTAGCTGCCAGTCTCAGACATCTTGGGCATCAGGACAGGCACATACGGTATGCTGCTCGAGTTGCACTTGAATTTCAGCCTATCAACGAATGGGAGAATGAAGTACTGGCCCTGGAAGATCCGGTAGCATTGATCAACGGGGTTATGGCGTTGGCGCGACAGGGCGGAGAGACGTTGCAGGCCAAGGCAGTGAGTGCACTGCAGAACGTCAATTTCGAAAAGCTGAATAAACAGGCGAAATTGGATTTGTTACGAGCCTATTCACTCGTGTTTGTACGGTTGGGAGCTCCCGGAGTTGCATCGGCGAAACAGGTGCTGGCACAATTGGACGACAAGTATCCAGCAGACGATATCGAGCTTGATCGTGAGTTAGTCACCGTGTTGGTCTATCTAAATTCGCCCACGGTGGCGGGCAAAACTCTTAAATTGATGGCCGCTGATGAGGCTACCGACGGCGAAGAAATTACAGATTTGTTGACTCGCAATAAAGGGTATGGCGGAACGATCGCGCAAATGCTTAGCAATCGACCGGAAATACAAAAGATTCATTATGCTTATGCTTTGAGAAATCTACGTTATGGCTGGACTCTGGAACAACGCAAAGAATACCTGCAGTGGTTTGTGGGAGCCAATGAGCGAAGTGGTGGCGCGAGTTATACGGGCTTTTTGAAGAATATCCAGAGTGAAGCGTTGGCGAATATGTCTGAGGATGAGCGGAAGCTGATCGCCGGCGAGATTGTATTTACACCTCCGAAGGAAGAAGACCTGCCAAAGGCTGCCGGCCCCGGGAAAGCCTGGACGATGAATGAAGTTTTGGCACTCGCTGCAGCAGGTTTGTCTGGCAGGAATTTCGAGAATGGTAAGAAGATGTTTGCGGCTGCGAAGTGTCAGTCTTGTCATCGATTTGACGGTTCGGGCGGCTCGACCGGACCGGACTTAAGTAACGTGGCTGGCCGATTCAGTAATAAAGATCTAACCGAAGCAATCATTCATCCCAGCAAAGTAATCTCGGATCAGTATCGAGCGATGAATATTGTTACCGTCAATGGCCAGGTGCTCAATGGAAGGCTCACGAGTGAAACGGAGAAGGAAATCACTGTTCTGACAGATCCCGTAGACGCGACCAAGCTTGTAACTATGGCTAAAGATGATATCGACGAGATGTTTCCCGCCAAACAATCGTTAATGCCGGAAAAACTTCTGAACACGCTGAACCAGGATGAAGTGCTTGATCTGCTGGCATTTTTGAAGAGCCGTGGCAATCCGGACGCGATTGAGTTCAAGTAAGTCTAACCACAACTAGTAATTCGTTTTAGGAACATGATGCGTAATACTAAACTGACTCTATGCCTATTGATACTGTTTGTTCACGCGGCTTCAGCTGCGGAAAAAAATAAGCCCAACGTACTGTTCATTTTCGCAGACGACCAGTGTTTTGAGACATTGGCATCCTCCGGGCATCCGGTGATTAAGACGCCGAATTTGGATCGTCTTACCCGTCAGGGGACCACCTTTACCCATGCGTTCAATATGGGTAGCTGGAGTGGAGCGGTTTGTGTTGCAAGTCGCTGTATGTTGAATACCGGTCGGTTTATCTGGAACGCGAATTCGATCTATCGCGATACGGCTAAAGAGATGCAGGAAGGTAGGTTTTGGTCGAAGTACATGCAGCAGGCAGGCTACCACACCTATATGACCGGCAAGTGGCATGTGCGTGCGGATGCGGCTAAAGCATTCGACACGACGGCACATATACGTGGTGGCATGCCGAATCAGGTGCCGGAAGGTTACAATCGGCCGCAAAGCCGTAACGACAAAACCTGGTTGCCATATGATCCGCAATGGGGTGGTTTTTGGAAAGGTGGCAAGCACTGGAGCGAAGTTGTGGCGGACGATGCCATAGGGTTTCTTGATCAGGCGAAAACGGATGACGACCCGTTCTTTATGTACATCGCCTTTAATGCTCCTCATGATCCCAGACAGTCGCCAAAAAAGTACGTCGATATGTATCCACTTGAAAATGTAGATGTGCCCGGCAATTTTCTGGAAGAGTACCCGTTTAATGAAGACGCTGCGACAGGGCGAAAGCTGCGCGACGAGATGCTAGCTCCGTTTCCAAGAACCGAGTATGCAGTGAAGGTGAATCGACAGGAGTACTATGCAATCATTACGCATATGGATCACCAGATTGGCAGAATTCTGGATCACCTGAAGAAGACGAAGCAAGAGCGTAATACCTATATCGTCTTTACTGCAGATCATGGGCTCGCCGTGGGCCACCATGGTCTCATGGGTAAACAGAATATGTACGACCACAGTGTGCGTGTTCCGTTTATCGTTGTTGGTCCGGACGTTGCAAAAGATGCGACCAACGATTCGAATATCTATCTGCAGGATGTGATGCCGACAACGCTCGAGTTGGCTGGCATGGAGAAGCCTGAGCATGTTGAATTCCATAGTCTTCTACCGTTGTTGAACGGCGAGCAAAAGGAATCCAATTATCCTGCTGTTTATGGAGCCTATCTTGAAAACCAGCGAAGCGTCCGTGCTTTTGGTTACAAAATGATTCTTTATCCCACGGCAAAAAAGGTACGTCTTTATCACTTAGAGAGCGACCCGGAAGAGGCGATCGATCTTTCCGAAGACCCATCGACTGCGGACATTCAGAAAAAACTCTTCGCCGCGTTGTTGGAACTGCAGAAAGAAATGGCAGACAGTCTGGATCTGACGAGTACCTTTAGTTTTTAGCTTTCGTCTTTTTGAGTATCTGAGTGCGATCCTGAAAGATCATATCCGGATGCTGTTTTAAGAAGTTGCGTAGCTGCTCGGTGGTAGCTTCTACATTGACGGCCTTTAGTTTGAGTGTTTCTTTGCCGTCTACTTTGGTTGGCTCTTCCGTGACGGTACCCACCAGGTGACTCTGTCCTACTGCTTCGGCAAGCTTTTGAGGGTCCACCAACCGGAGGTGTAAACGCCTGGTTGGTTTGTCGTATCAATATTGACCGAGCATGAATTTGCCGGCATCCTTACCACCGTCTTTTTTCGTCGATGGAATGGATACGTAATGAACGTTTCCGATGGTGGTGGCCATGAAGTTGCGTTCTTCATTGATCAATTCATTGTTGTCACTCAGTCTTATCCCGCCATCACGCTCCGGGTGGTATCCCATCGAAAATGTCTCGTCTTTGTGCTCTGACTGACCGTCTTCGTTAATCCTGATCGGCACCCATTGCCCGCAAAGATCTTCATCCTGTATTGCTGATTTTGAAGAAGATGCTGGCTTTTCAAAGGTCGGTAAAACGCAGCCTGTCAGGACTGGTACAAGTGCAGATAAAATGAGCGACCTGCGGAAATGTATTGGTTAGCCCTTGAGGAGGTGTGGGAATTTAGCGGACAGCTTCGCCATTTTTGGACCAATCGAAGAAAGGCAATAGGGGTTCGTTGGGTTCTTCGAGAAGTAGTCGTGATGATAATCTTCCGCAGCATAAAATGTATCAGCGGGCACAATTTCCGTTACGATTGGATCCGCCCAAAGGTCTGAAGCGTCGATGCGGGATTTAACCGCCTGAGCGATTTCCTGTTGTGTTTCGTCGTGAAAATAGATTCCCGAGCGATATTGAGTACCAATATCGGCACCCTGACGATTAAGTGTTGTGGGATTGTGTACGTGAAAGACAATTTCGACGAGCGTTTCGAATGAAATGACCGAGTCGTCAAAGTCGATGCGGATAACTTCGGCGTGGCCTGTTCCACCTGTACAGACTTCCTTGTAGGTTGGATTGGCGAGATGGCCGTTGCTGTAGCCGGGGGTCACAGCAGTCACGCCACTAAGGTTTTGAAAGACGGCTTCCACGCACCAGAAACAACCGGCACCAAATGTTGCAATAGACATAGAGAGAATAGACAGTTAGACAATTAGGCAGTTAAACAATTAGACAATTGGATAGTTTGTCAGTTAAGCAATTATACAAGTGTTTTGTAATTTGTGAGCGCAAGGTCTTAGTTTGTTTGTCTAGCCCAACGCAACTCTAGGCCAAAATATCCTGGATGACGTGGCCATGGACGTCGGTTAGTCTGAAATCCCGACCACTATAGCGATAGGTCAATTGTTCGTGGTCCAGGCCCATAATGTGTAACATGGTGGCATGCAGGTCATGAACATGGACTCGATTTTCGACAGCCGTTAGTCCGAACTCATCAGTTGCACCGTAGGAGTAGCCCGGCTTGACGCCACCACCGGCCATCCAGATAGTAAAGCCATAATGATCATGATCGCGTCCCTTCTGGCCTTCCGACGTTGGTGCTCGTCCAAATTCTCCGCCCCACATAACCAGCGTATCTTCGAGCATTCCTCGTTGTTTGAGGTCTTCCAGCAGTGCGGCAATTCCCTGATCACAGGCATCGGCCAACCGTTTATGGCCTCCGACGATATCACCATGGCCGGTGTCCCAGGCAATGTCATAACCATCGATCGTTAGCGATAGTTGGACCATCCGGACGCCACGTTCGACCAGACGACGAGCGAGCAAACAGCCTTTGGCATATTGAGTAGGTCCGTACAGGTCCAGCGTGTTTTGCGTTTCCCGTGAGACATCGAACGCTTCCGGAACTGCAAACTGCATTCGGAAAGCCATCTCCATCGCCTGGATGCTTGATTCTAAGGCGGCATCTTCCTGTTGATTACGCAGGTCGATTTGGTTGAGTTTGGCGAGTAAGTCCGCCTGTTCCCGCTGCGTTCCTCTCGTTAGATACTGATTTTTTAGATCACTGACAATGCGATCCGGATGCATGGAGTTAATGTTAACGTAACAGCCGGAGTAGGCACCGGGTAGGAAACTGTTGCTATAGTTAGCCGCTTTGCCTCGGGCCTGAGCATGTGGAGACATGGCTACAAAACCGGGTAGATTATCGGTCTCCGCTCCCAGGCCATACACCAACCAGGAACCGAGGCTAGGTCGTACGGCCTGAATATGCCCCAGATTAAACATCAGGATAGCACCGGCATGCTCCGGGATATCAGTATGCATAGAGTGGATGAAACAGAGGTCGTCGACTTTTTCAGCAACCTTAGGGAAGATGTTACTGACCCATTTGCCACTTTCTCCATACTGCTTAAACCCGAACGGAGATTTCATCAGTCCGTTTTTTGTGTTTCTCAGCGACTTTCGATCAACCAATTCAGGGCGTTGGCCAGAGTACTTTTCGATCAGAGGTTTGTGATCGAATGTGTCTACCTGGCTGGGGCCTCCGGGCATGAACAGCTGAATGATTCTTTTTGCTCGCGGTGCAAAGTGTGGTGCTTTGGGAGCTAAAGGTGAATCACCGGCAGGTGCAGCTGTCGCTTGTTGTGCCAGCATTTGCTGCAACCCGAGCGTACCAAAACCGGCGCCGAATCGGCTCAGCATTTCACGACGTGAGATTCCCAGAACAGACGGGTCGAATGTAGGTAGTTTCTTATTCATGTGATTAAAAATCTAAGATGATTTTTCTATTGGAATTGTGGTTGAGTTATCTGATAAACATAAGCTCGTTGGAACTTAGCAATGCCTGACAATATTGTATCCATCGGGTGAGTTTGTCGTTGGGATCATTCTTATCGGAATTGGTTGTGAAAATGATCCCGATTTCGATTTCCTCGGGGGTTGGTTCCCGATTGTATAAGAGCTGATACGCAAACGATATTCGGGCCTGAGAATCCTGAGAAATACGTTCCAGTCGCTGATTGAATTGCCGGGCCCGCTCGACCATAAAGGAGCTATTGAGCAGGAAAAGAAATTGTTGAGGAACGGTGGTGGTCGTTCGTTTGGCAATAGATGCCCGGGGGGCTGCGAAGTCGAATAATTTTAGGAAGCGATCCGAAGCGAATTGGTCGCCGTTTCGACTGGAGGATGCGTAAACGGTTCGTCGATTACTGCGCAGGATATCCTGTTGAGGCGGCCCGCCCATCTGCAAATTCAGTTCGTCGGTGGCCTGCATGATGGTATCACGCCACAATTCAACATCCATACGACGGGGTGAAAATCTCCAGAGATACTTGTTGTCACCATCGACAGCGAAATGCTCGTCGTTGTAACGGCTGCTTTGGCGGTAAGTGGCAGAGAGCATTATTTCACGATGTAGTCGTTTGAGGGACCAGTCAGAGGCAACTAGCTCGTGTGCCAGCCAGTCTAGTAGCAATGGATGGCTAGGTTTATTTCCAAGTGTGCCAAAGTTACTCGGTGAAGTGACGATTGGACGACCAAAATGATGCATCCAGATTCGATTGACGATGACGCGGGTGGTAAGCGGATTATTGGCATCTGCGATGGAGTCAGCAAGTTGCTGTCGCCCACTGCCATTGTCATAAAGCGTTGGGTTTTCCCCCTCTACAATTCGGAGAAATCGCCTTGGCGCTTCGGGGCCGCGTTTGCGAATGTCTCCTCGCAAGGCCACATGCATGTTGCCGCTACCGGTGTCTCGCAACGTATGTGCTTCGTCGAACCGTGCTGGTACTTTCTGTTGTGCGGCATCTCGTTGTCGCTGCAGCTCGTCCCTGGCGGCCGTTTGTTGTTCTGTGGTTTTGTCTCCGGCCTTCTTGATTTCGTCATTCGCCTTTTTGAGTTCGTTATTAAGGCGATTGACTTCGTTCTGAGCCACATTAAAGGCATCGACAATGGGCTGAGCAGAAATAGGGCTGATGACGGAGGCTGAGTTATTAAAGATTCCAGCTAAGGAGTAATAGTCAAGCGTTGGTATGGGGTCGAATTTGTGATCATGGCAACGCGCACAGGCAACCGTGAGTCCGAGGAATCCACGCGTCAACGTATCGACCCGGTCATCCAGGGTCTCTGATTTTGCGGCAGCAGCACTGTCCGGGTCGCCACCGTCGGTTCTGAAAGTTGGTCCTAGTGCAAGAAAACCAGTCCCGATAGACGATTCAATGTCTCCTGACAGGTCTCCGGCGATCTGCTGTTTAACGAATTGGTCGTAGGGTAGGTCGGAATTTAGTTTTCGCACCACCCAGTCTCGATAACGCCAGGCGTGGGGGTTGGGGCCATTGTCGGTGAAACCACCAAATCCTTCATTGTAGCGGGCTACGTCCAACCAATGCCGTCCCCATTTTTCACCGTACTTGGGAGAACTCAGAAGTTGGTCTACTAATTCAGGATAAGCGGTGTTGGAGTCTGATTGCACAAACGCAGCGACTTGTTCTTCGGTCGGTTGGACACCGAGCAAATCCATGTAGAGTCGTCGGATTAGTGTCCGCCGGTCAGCTGCGGGGGAGGGCTGAAGGCCCTGTTGGTCGAGTTGAGCAAGCACGAAATAGTCTATGGAGGATTGAGTCCAGTCGGGATTACTGACTTGGGGGAGTGGGGGATTGGTAACTGGCTGGAAGGCCCAGTGGTTTTGTTGAGCCTCTTCCCAGTTAACGATTGCACCGGCCGCTTTCGCTACGGGGCTGTCACTGGCAGGCCAGGGCGCTCCGTTGGTTATCCATTGGCTCAGCAACTGGACTTCTTTTTCGGTGAGTTTACCCGCTGGTGGCATTTCATAGCTTTGATATTTGACCGAAGAAATGAGTAGGCTGTCTTCGGGTTTTCCCGGAACGATCGCAGTCCCGGAGTCGCCGCCTTTTAGCAATCCTTCGCGGCTGTCGACCAGTAATCCTCCCTTTAGTGACTTTGAATCGGTGCTATGACATTCATAGCAATGTTTGACCAGTAAGGGCCGAATATTTGTTTCAAAGGCTTCTAACTGCTCGGCTGTGAATTCGGGTACTGTCTGTTGTTCCTGGCCCAGCAACGATGGGCCGGGAAAGG
>CEUY01205690.1_pt1 | contig 14841 bp, 12 predicted proteins | sample 361481 | NCBI WGS metagenome assembly CEUY01 (sample SAMEA2622737, study PRJEB7988) | marine metagenome | isolation source: saline water (ENVO:00002010), including
GATGAACGATTTTGGAAACCACAGGTCGATAAGTCAGGTAACGGCTTTGCTGTTATCAGATTCCTACCAGAGACTGAGGGTAATGAACTCCCTTGGGCACAGGTATGGAGTCACGCATTCCAAGGACCAGGTGGTTGGTACATTGAGAATTCTCTCACAACCATCGGACAGAAGGATCCAGTTTCTGCACTGAACTCTTCTTTATGGAACTCTGGAAGTGAAGCAGACAAGGACACTGCTCGTAAGCAGAAGCGTAAGCTTTCCTATTACAGCAACATCTATGTTGTAAAGGATCCCTTGAACCCTGAGAATGAAGGCAAAGTATTCTTGTACAAGTACGGCAAGCGTATCTTTGACAAGATTATGGCTAAAATGCAGCCTAATGAGAATGATTATGATCCAGAACCCGCTTTCAATCCTTTCGATTTATGGAAGGGTGCTGACTTCAAATTGAAGATCAAGCAAGTTGCTGGTTTTTGGAATTATGATGATTCTACTTTTACCACACCTAATACTCTAGGTGATTTTGATGATGCGAAACTTGAAGCAGTCTACAATGATGCTCACAATTTAAGTGACTTCACTAGTGCTGATCAATTCAAGTCATATGAGGATCTTGAAGCACGTTTGAAAGCAGTTCTTGGTGGTCGAGTAGACCGTGAGACTGTTGCTGAAGAGTTACCACCTAGAGCAGAAGAGGAAGTTGCAGCAAACTTAGGATCTACAGTCCAAGCAAAGGACTGGAGTGAATCAGTGGACACTAAAGCTTCTGTCACAGAAGATGATGATGCGTTGTCTTACTTTGCTAAACTAGCAGAAGAAGGATAAGGAACAATGAAACGATTTGCCATTGCTGTTGTTGCTTGCCTTGCAGGTACTCCTGCAATGGCATCGTACAACCACAACATTAGATCAGGGGAGTTCGAAGTAGAACCTTCCCATTGCGTCCACGACGCATTATTTGGATGGAATTGCTGGTATAAACCAGTCGAAAGGGAGTTCAGGTGGAGACACGAAGATCCATCTCATCACCATTACCACCATTACCCAAGCTACAGACCTACATTTAGACCTAATAGATGGAATGAGCACGGAACTCCTTGTTATTTTTACAAAAAGAACGGTTGGTGCTTCTAAACGTTTTGTGATCCACTTGAGATCAAAGCAGTAGAAGAACCACTACCAGAAGCAGACCCAGTTGAAGCAGTGCTTTGACTGGGTTTTCTATAGCTTGATATACCTACAAATTCTTCAGCAATAGTAGTTTCTGTTTTCTTATTACCTTGTTCATCAACTTCACCGTGAGGTAGGTACTTAGCAAGTTTCTTAAATTCATTAATGAAGTCAGTAATATAATCTGCACGTAGCAAATATATATTTCTCTTCTTCTCATTTTCAGCAGCAGCAACCTCATAGTGTGTTACTGAGTGACGACATTCTGCTTTAGGTACGATAGTACCATCAGGTCTTGTGTATTGGAAATCCTCATTAACTACGATTCCCTCATCAAATACCTTAGTTCCATCAGTAGCAAATATCTCATTAGATTCATAGTGACTTATACCATCAACATTACCGTGTTCTTGTTGAACGTAATTGTATAGATCGTAACGAGACATTGGCCAGTCTTGATTAACGTTGATAACGTTGTTAATAATCAATATAATCCAATCAAGACCTGAGTCTCCATAGAATTTACGAGCAATTTGATCTGGTCTTTCACCTTCTTCTATTTCATATTGTGTAAAACCTAATAATGCTCCTTGTAGGTCATCTTTGATTTTTATTCGTCTAAAGATGTTTCTACACAATTCATAGGGATGTACACCATCTTTGATGGTTCTGTTACGTACATAAACTTTAGGTAAGTATCTGAAGTATGCCATTAGCCTCTCACCATCTCTCTTGTAATGAACTGAGTTTCTTTAAATGTCATTGAAATGTCCATAGCAGCAGGACCATAATCCCTTGCTGTGTCTGCTCCATCTTTCAATGAATTGTACTGACCATCAGGTGACGTGTTAACAGACAACGTGGACAGTACACACTTCGTAGGGAACCTAACTATACGAGCAATACCAGCTGGGATCCTTGATTTATTATCAGTAGTGGACATCCTTACAATAGACAGTCTCATAATGTCAGGAATGTTAAGGAATCTAGCACCACCAATATATCCAACTTTACTTGTTAATACATCAGCAATACCTTCATTAAGGTTACCAAAATCATCTTGATTACCAGTAGAAGGAAGCATTGCAGTCCTTAGTGTTGATATGATTTCATAACATTCTTTTGCTTCTCTAGCATTACGAGGTGCAAATTTAAAGTTAAAAGCGTGATCTCTATAGTTGACACCTTTAAATGTTGTCTCTTGGTATGGGTTGAACACCTTCTTTGATGTTACTGCTAACAGATCATTAGCATCTGCAGATCCACCTACAGTACCAAGTGCTGCAGCAGCAGTGTCCATAACAAATTGTGGTTTAACACTACCAGCAGTTTCTTGAGCAATAGCAACTGCATCATCCATTGTGTTACCAGATTTAACTGCGTTAGCTAAACCTACACCAGCAGCACCAAGAGTAGTAACGTTATAATTCGTAGAATATTGTTCATTTAACCCCACAGGAAGGTATAGATAAATAGTTTTTGAAATACTGCTGGCATTAGCACCTTTATAAGGTTCTGAAAAGCCACCACCACCACCAACCCAAGTATATGGGTTAGCACCATTAGCACCTTGAGTCTTATAGATTGTTATTCTTAAATAATCTAAGTACTCTGTTTCATAATTGTCATCACCTCTGATACCACTATCGGTATTAGGTACTTGTCGAGGTAATTGTCTAGGGTAAACTAACGGTCCATTTGTAAAATTAGACTGATCGTTTTCACCAGCACTCTTAAGTACAGAGTTGATTGCTTTAGAAAATATGGATGGAATAGATGCCATTATGACCTATAAAACTTATTCAGGTAGGTTCAAACCATCAAATCCTGCAAAATATAAAGGGGATCCCACAAACATTATTTATAGATCTTTGTGGGAGAGGAAATTTATGGTATGGTGTGATAGAAATCTAAACGTTATGGAGTGGGGAAGTGAAGAAATTATTGTACCTTATATATCTCCTCTTGATAGGAAGCCTCACCGTTATTTCCCTGACTTTTATGTTAAAACCAGAGGATCCAACGGTAGAGTCCAGAAGAGACTTATTGAAATTAAACCTTATGCACAAACTCAAGAACCGAAACGTGGGAGGAGGACTAAGAAACTTCTAAAGGAGATTGCCACTTATGGTGTCAATCAAGCAAAATGGAAGGCTGCTAAAACGTATGCTAAGGACAGAGGTATGGAATTTGTGATATTAACAGAGCACGAGTTAAAGGTATGAGTCTCTTTGAGGACATAAAAGACTTATCAAATGGTAAACCTCAATCACCTTCTTGGTGGAGGAGCCAGTTATTTTTTGGTCTTCAAGTAGATGCAGTTCCAATGATAGGTACTGCTATCACATTCCAGTATGATGCTAAATTTGGTGAAAGGATGCCAAAGTGGGATAAATACCCATTAGTATATGTTACTGGAGAAAGTTCGAACCATTTTTGGGGTTCAAATGTCCATTATTTACAACCAGCTGCTAGAAGAGCAGGTTTTGATGTAAATCACCCACCTCAGACATTCCATAAATACTTGAGGAGTAATGTACAAAGTCCTTTTTACAAAGTTCCAGAATCGGAATGGGATGATATAGGATTGATTCCCTCTGAACAATTCGTTGTTACAGTCAACGGAAGAAATATCGACATCCCGACTAGAATTATATTCTAATGCCACATCGTCACCAAAATTCATTTACTCACTTTAAAGAGTTAGTAGCAACTGGAGCAAAAGAACCTGCTTTAGGTAATCTGTACTCCATTGATTTTGGAGTACCACCAATATTCGGGCGTATTCCAGGCTGGGAATTTAACCCAGCAGATTATTGTGATGCATTGAATTACTTTGCGAGTAACGTGACAGTCCCATCACGTAACGTTACAACGGGTGATGTACGTAATTTTGGTATTACTAGGACTTATGCTACGGGACAAACAGCGAATGAATTAAATATATCTTTTATGGTAACCAAAGATCAGTGGCATAGAAACTTCTATGAGAAGTGGATGAATGCTATGGCACCTGATTCTGAGAATAGAGTTGGTTTCTATGATGATTATGTTACTGAAGTATGGGTAAGGAAGTGGGAACGTGGTTCTAACTTACTATCCAGAACTAGAAAGGAAGGTGTTGATTACTATGGTAGGTTGAATAAAGCAGTTGGTGTATGGTGTTTTAGTGGCGTATATCCATATAATATGGGTACATTAGATTTTGGTAACGAGAATAGTGGTGTATTGAACCTGCCAGTTGCATTTAAGTTTGAGAGATATAGATTTACAACGAAGGTACAACGTAATAAGGATTGGACTACAGATCACGTTGTTAGTGAGTCAGCCTCTATTGCTAAGAAGTTGGGATTAGAATGGAATGCTCCTGCAGCTGAGCAAACACAGTACGGAATATAGGCTAAATAGATATACTGAAGTGTAATACCCTTACAAAATGCCTTTACCCAAGCTGAGCATTCCAGATTATGAATGCGTGTTGCCTCGTGGTCTTAAAGTGACCTATCGTCCATTTTTAGTTAAAGAGGAGAAACTTCTTTATCTTGCGATGGAGACTCAAAATCAGAAAGAAATGATAAAAGCCGTTAAGGATATTATCAAAGCTTGCACGAACGTTAAAAATTCTGCAACTCTTGCTACTTTTGAGATTGAATACTTATTTTTGAAGATTAGAGGTAAATCTGTTGGAGAAGTAAGTGAATTTAAACTCACTTGCCCTGATGATAATGAAACTCAGGTCGATGTTGAAGTTAATTTGGATCAAGTAGAAGTACAAATTCCAAAAGAACACACCAATATTATCAAACTTACTGATGAAATCACTTTAACGATGAAATATCCTTCATTGGATGTATTCGTTAAGAATAATTTGGTTGATAATCCTGGTATTGATGATGTATTTAAACTAGCAGCAGATTGTACAGATACAATCGCTGATGGTGAAGAACTACACGAAGCAAAAGACTACAAGAAGGCAGAATTAGTTGCTTTCTATGAGGATATGAACAGTGGACAATTTGCTGAAGTGCAGAGGTTCTTCGAAACTATGCCTAAACTGTCGAAAGACATCGAGGTCTTCAACCCTAAAACTGAAGTAACCAGTACAGTTAAACTGGAGGGACTAGCAAGTTTTTTCGCGTAGCCCTAGCCCACGACTCGTTGATGAATATGTATGAAGTTAACTTCGCTATGATCCAGCATCATAAGTGGAGTTTAACTGATATTGAAAATATGATGCCGTGGGAAAGGGATGTATACGTTAATATGTTACTTCGGTACCTTAGAGAAGAAGAACGTAGGCAGAAACAAGGTCAAATGAGTCCATCTCTTTAATGGCAAAGATAAAGATCAGATCCTTTTTACCATCGAAAGTTACAGGAGACATTCGAACAGATCCTACAGCTGCGATGACCGTACAAATCAATCGTTTAGGATTTGTGGTGGAGGATATTGGTAAATTAGTAGCCTGTATGTATGAAGAGAAATTAGATGCTGTACAAGATAATAAAAGGAAGAGGACACTATCACGGGATAAGTCACGTGAGGATAATATAGAGAAGAAGGTACAGAAGAAAGTAGCAGATAAAGCACAGAAAGAATCTGGTAATTCAGATAAGAAATCAGGTACTTGGTTACAGAAGTTATTAGCACCATTCAAATGGTTAGCAGAAAAGGCTTTAGCTTGGTTTGCTTTGGACTGGCTGTCTAATCCAGACAATAAAAAGTTTATAGGTACGACACTTAATATTATAGGTAAGTGGCTAGGGACATTCTGGAATGTATTCTCTAAAGGTGTTGGTTGGTTATTAGAAGCATTTAGTGAGAAGAGTCCAGTAATGGGTGCTCTTAAGATACTTGGTGGTATCGGAGCATTATTTTTAGCAGATAGGATACTTCAACCGTGGAAGTTACTTGGTGATTTCCAGAAGTTAAGTAAGTTCCTAGGACCAGGAATTGATAAGTTAGGAAAAGCACTTCAACAGGTAAAACCTGGTCAGTTGGCAAAGAACTTTGTCACTAACCCAGTGGCAATGTCACTAACTGCTGGTGTTGTATCAACAACCACTAGATTAGCAGCAGGTGATGATGCGGACGTTGCTATTGGTGCAGGTATTGGTGCTACTGTCACGTCACTTGGATTGACTGCACTGTTAACACCCATATTAGGACCATTTGCTCCTATAGTGGGCAGTATGCTTGGTGGTTTTATAGGAGATAAGATTGGTGCATTCCTTGGTGAAGCAATGAGACCTGTCTTTGGTCCCATTAAAGATTACTTTGTTGATGTATGGTTCCCAGCTATGAAGGCATTCATAGAACCAATTACTGGACCTGTGATGGATTTCTTCCAAGAATTTCTACCAGTAATGAAGAAACTTGGAGAGTTCTTACAACCTATAGCTGAGTCAGCAATAGTAGAGATTGGTAAGTTCTTAGGTGGAGTTGCAATGGTTCAGTTTCAATCATTAGTATGGATAATTAAGCACGGTGCTAGAGCTATAGCTGATTTTGTAGAAGGTGCAGGTGATCTTGGATCACGTATTGATATTGCAGGTGTATGGACATCTGATGTTGATAAAGCAGGTCAAGAGTTTAGAGATAGAGAGAGGGAAGTTAAAAATCATAAGAGATCTATAGAAGATTCCAAGAAGAAACTTGGAGAATTGATACAACAAAGAGAGGAAGACGGTAAAGGTGATGATAATTGGAAAGGATGGGGTTGGAGATATACTATTGGAGAACGTATCGAATTTGAAAAAGAACATATAATGAATCTTGAAAAGCAGCTTATACAAAGGGAGGCTGCTGTTATTAAAGCAAAAGAGAAGTGGGAACTTGAAAAGGAAATTGCTCAACGGGAAGCTGAGGAGGCTAAAGTATTAGCTGCTGAGAACTTAGCTATTGGAGATGGGGGTCATATTGTTACTTCAGAAGCAATGAGAGATCGCCAGATGCAATTAGCACCTGGTATGCATATGGGTGTAGATATTGCCACAGAGATTGGTGAAGAACTTAAAGCGTTCTTAGGTGGTACAGTACAACACGTAGGATATGATGAAGGATATGGTAATTATATTGCTTGGACATCTAGTGATGGTTTAGGTCAGTTATATGCTCATATGAAGGATATGTCACCATTTAAAGCAGGTGATACATTCCAAGCAGGAGCAGTATTAGGTTATTCAGGTAATACTGGTAAAACTACTGGTCCTCATCTACATTGGGAGACATCAAAGAATCCTCTTGATGTTGGTAAACCAAATACTGATCCTTTAAGTAGAATAAATCCTTTAGGTTTATATGGTAAAGAATCTCCATTCACAGGTAAACAAGAACCTGTTACTGAGATTACACCTACCAATGGTAATGAAGGGGGTGGACTAAATAATGAATTGATAGAGAGGTCTATTACAGAAGCATCCCAACAATGGAGAGGTTCTACCACTAATACTCAATTCATTGTTCAACCAGTTGTTAAGAAGGTAGTTAAGACTAGCCAAACTAACGTCTCGGTTATTACTACACCAGCATCTATAAGCATAAATTAAATGGCAGCAATACAGAAGATTAGATTTTTTAAAATGGTGACTCCGCCTGACAAGTCGGATGATACCAAAGTTTCTGTTGGAAATAAAACTATAGCAGGTAGTAGTTTTTCTACAACTATATCTGCTATTAATTCTTTAGGTGCTACAGTTAATAGTATTGCTGTAGCAATAAAAGAAGTTAAGGATCAGAATAAGCGTCAAGCTGACCGTCAGAAAAGAACTGCTGCTTTAGCATCTGATGCTGCTAGAGAGAAGAAGTTAGAAGCAGATAAAGATGGTGGTGGTGATGATAATACAGTAGCGAAGCTTGTTGGAGGAGGATTGGGATTCTTAGGGAATCTTATGAAGTTCTTTAAGGGTCTTATAATGTACAAGGCTCTTGATTGGATTAGTGATCCTGCTAATAGAGAACGAGTAAAAACAACGTTAGAAAGAATTAAAAAGTTCTGGGAGATGTTAGTTAGTGCATTTACTAAACTAAGCAATTGGATTGGAGAGAACTGGGAGAAGACGTTTGGTGAAGATAAGACCTTAATAGAGAGGTTACAAGGAATAGCTGGGCTTACAGGAGCATTAGCTGGACTAGCATTTCTAGCAAATCCAGTAGGTTTCATTAGTAATATCACTGGCATCCTTCAAATGGTTGGTGGTGGTATTGTTAACCTTGGTAAGTTCTTAGGTGGGAGTACTGTTGGTAGATCTCTATTGGCAATTGGTCAAGGAGTTGAGGCTTATAATAGAACACTAAATGATGAAACGATACCAGAAGAAGATAGACAGTCAACTGCTATAGGTGCTGGTGTCGGTAGTACTACTGGATCAATGGTTGGTAGTACTATTGGTGCTAGCTTCTTAGGACCTATTGGTGGTATTATTGGTGCTGCTCTCGGTGGATTTATAGGTGAGAACGTTGGTAAGTTCCTTGGTCCTATTGCTGAGGACTTCTTTAAAGGAATTAAGGAGGTCTTTGATGTGGTTATGGAATGGTTCGAGAAACTTATGGAACCATTAAAACAGGCAGTATCAGAAGTATTTGAAGCACTTGGTCCTGTAATGCAAAAGATAGTCGATAAACTTAAAGAACATATGCCTTTCATTGAAAAGGTAATGAATATTTTAGGTACGGTTGTCTTTGGTCCTTTGATTCTGTTGCTTAAAGGTTTGACTGGTCTACTCAAATTAGTACCAACAGAATCTGAGATGAGTGAAATAAAGGATGGACAGGAGACTAATGGTGATACACCAGAAGCAAGTAAGGGTGGAATAATACCGTACAGGTCTATTGGTGGCATCGTTCCATTTAATATGGACTTTAAACTACCTGAGAGAAGTCAAGGTGGTTGGATAAATGGTCCTCAGTCTGGTTATCCTGTTAGTCTGGATGGTAGAGGTGTTGATTTCATTGGTCACGGACTAGAGTACGTTGCAAAGAGATCGTCAGGTGGATTTGTTATACCCGTTGACACACCACACACCCGTAGAGATCCTGGTTTAACTAAGAGAAAAGCAGTTCAAGCAAATGCATTTGGATACAAGGTTCCTGGCTTCTCTGAAGGTGGTAAGATTAATATTGATAAACTTGTTACATCTCCAGTACTTAATTTACCTGAATTTAGTACTGGTGGATTAGCTTTAAGTGGAGGAGAGTCTGATTCTGCGATAATGAGACAAATGATAGGATCTGGAATGCTTACATCTCCAGTAACAAATTCTATTAACGTAAATTTGACTGGAGGGGAGTCTGATTCTAATGTAATGTTACAGGCGATCAATGGTCTACAGAATAATGTTGGACAGAATCTTAATGATCTGGTTGGTAAAGTTAAGGATGCAGCCTCCTCAGTAACCTTGACTGGAAATGAGTCTGATTCTCAAGTAATGTTAAAGGCGATCGAAGCTCAACAAGAGGAGGTACCTCAAGATGTTACTGAAATACCTATCACTAGAGAAGGTAAGCGTAACCCTGCAGCACCATTCTTAGTAAGTAGATTCGGTAGAAATGCTGAGTCTAGTAACCCAGTAAGCAACTTCTTATGAGCGACTTACCAATACAACCTAAAGGTTATAAGATAACAAAATTTAATCTTATAACTAAAGATGACACAACCCCTGACACACATACTGCACAAATTGAACCTCTTGGGGAACATTCTCTTGTTGATGTAAGGAAACTTTGTTCTGGGTTTAATTATATTGAGTCCATAGATTCACCATCGGTTAGGATGGAGATTGCTATGTTTGATACTATTGACCTTATCAGTGGTATGACTGGTAATGAAATTATTCAAATAACAATAGAAACTGACTCTGCTCCTGGTATAGAACTGGAGATAACTCAGAAAATATTTAAAATTGGTGAGATTACTAAGTCTGAACGTGCACAACTCTACGTCATTTATACTGTGTCACCTGAGACTATCAATAATGAAACCAATAAAGTCTTCAAGTCGTTTAAGGATGACATCGGATCAGCACACGTTGACTGGTGTGTTAAAGAAAAATTGAAGTCCTCTGGTAAGAACTATTCCTACGAACCCTCGAAGGGGAACTTCAGATTCTTAGCACCGACTTGGAGACCATATGATTGTATTGGATATATCTCAGATAAAATTGTCAGTTCAGTAACCAATACTGCTGGTTACTTGTTCTTTGAGAATAGAGATGGATTTTATTTCCATACTATAGATTGGTTGTGTTCGGATAGAAATCCTAGTGCTGCTAAACCAGCCAAGTATACCTATGAACAGGCAAACGTCGGTGAGTCAGATTTTAATGCTTATAAGATTGAAAGTATAAACTTCCCAGATAGAGCAAATCATTTGGAGAAGATGAGGTCAGGTACCTATAGTAATACAGTATTAGGACTTAAGTTACCTGCAATAACCAGTGGTAATCTACCTGCATCAGGTGATGGTGACTCTACTCTTGTAGATAATATGACAGTCACAGATCATAAAAGATGGATTGAAATACAAGACAGACAGGAGGTTCTTGAAGGCACCGTGGATGGTCTCAATTCACAAGAATACTCTGATCTTGAGTCAGAAGCAAATACAATAGAAGATAAGTATGAAAATGTAAGTTTTAATGCAGAAACCAGATCTGGTGAAGTAGTTTCTGGAAGTCAAACAGGTACTACAACCACTCCAACTGGAGGGTCTGGTTCTATACAGCCACCACTACATATGGGACTGGATAATGTGTTTGGAATGGCTAACACAGCAGGTGGAATTTTAAATGATCAGTTCCCATTTCCAAAGGTTAAACCTATATACTTTGATGAAAAGAGACCAACACGTACTAAAATACGTGCTCTTCCTGGTATGAAGAACGCTCAGAACCAACAGGATTCTACTGGTGGTGCTGGCAATATGGACTTCGATACAATATGGGCATCTGCATACAGTTTCAGCCGTTGGCAGTTACTTAAAGCAATTAGTCTTGACATTACTATACCAGGTAATGTAGCATTAGCAGTAGGTCAACAAATAGAATGCGTTATACCTGCTTCAACTAAGGAGGAAGAACGCACAGTTTTAGATCCCATTTATTCAGGTAGATACCTGATTACTGGATTAACTCACAAGTATAATCCAGAAGGGGTTACGACTATGTTAAACCTATCTAAGGACAGTATTACTACTCCTACGTAAACTATTATGGAAACCATAGAACAACACATCAAAAAAGATAGAGAGATCTTAGACGATCCTCAAACAAACCCTGCTGCTCGCAGGCACTACAAAGAAGAGCTACACGATTTAGAAGAGTACGCAGAGCATCATAAAGCAGAGATTGAAGCAGGAGATCATCACGATCCTAATGCTATTGAACTGTTTTGTGATCAGAACCCAGATGAGCCAGAATGCCTAGTGTATGACGATTAAAAGATTATGGAGAATCTGGAAGTATACTCTGGGTTCTTTTAGTGACGAGACAACCAAACGATACGATAATACTGTAGCAATTATGAGGTCTCTCATCTTTGCTACATATCTTATAACCAACTGCTTTATTATGGCAGGGGTAATTCGTCACTGGAACAATTAAATTATGACTGCTGTACAATCATTCATCGCAGGTGGAACCATTGAACCTGAGATATGCGATGGGGTTTTAGATTTTTATAACACTTGCGAATACCTTGAAAAGGTACCAGGTGAGACAAGTCAAGGGGTTGATAAGATAATTAAACAGTCTACAGATATGGCAGTACCATCGTGGTTAAAGGATCCACGTATTGTCAAATATCTTGATGCAGTTCAAGGTGGAATATCTCTATACATAGAACAGTATCCGTGGGCTTCTATGGCAGACTTAGAGGTACTTGAACCATTTAATATACAACATTATATTCCTGGTGCTTGTTTCTCTCAACCTCATACTGAACGTGTAGGTTCTAATAAGACAAGTACCTTCAGACATCTAGTCTGGATGACCTATCTTAATGACATTGAAGAGGGTGGTGGTACTAACTTTGTACACCAAGATCTAGAGTTAGAACCTAAGAAAGGACTGACTATGATTTGGCCAGCAGACTGGACTCACGTACATCACGGAATACCTGCACCTAAAGAAGATAAATATATAGTAACAGGATGGGTATCATACGCTTAAACAATGCCAGCAACACTTGACGCTATAGGAAAATCAGATGTAATGGGACGTGACGGATTCACTTGGTGGGTCGGTGAAGTCGAAGACATCGAGGATCCCCAGAATCTAGGACGTACTAAGGTACGTATTATAGGTTGGTATACTGGTGCGGGTAATGTTGCCTATACTAAAGAAATGCCGACTGAGGATTTACCTTGGGCGGTTACTATGCTGCCTACTGATCAGGCAGGTATAAAAAACTCTGGGACGAAGTGTGAACTTCAGGTCGGTGCTCAGGTATTAGGGTTCTTCCTTGATGGAGAGGAAGCACAACTACCAGTTGTTATGGGATCACTTCGTGGTTTCAAGAACAACAGTCAAGACGGAGCAGCAAGTACAGAAGCAGAGACAGGAGCTACAGTTGTTGCTGATCCTGCGAATGCTTTACCAGAGGAAGAGATGCCACCTCAGGCTAAGTCTTTACAAAATGAGGTAGTTCACGGAGGATCACCCTTTAATGTTGTTGGTGGAGAACAAGCAGGAGATGAGCACGGAGGAGAAGAAAAGTCCCGTGGTGTCATCTCAATAGCAGAAGTTCGAGCACCAGGTAACGTTTATACGAACCCAATAAAAATTCCTGCAGACGCATTTTCTGTCGCTGATGGACTCAGCGGACCAGCAGGTATAGGATTCGAGCAAGATCTTAAGAGAATGCTTAACGAATTCGGTCAGTTGTCAGGTTCCATAGCAAGAGGAAGTGGTGGAGATTTAATCTCTATCATTAGTGGAGGAAAGATTAGTAACAAACAGATCCAAACTTCTCTTGATGGCATTAAGACATCAGTGTCTAATGCAATTAGTGGTATTATGAGCTCATTGAAGAACGTACTAGCACAAGGAATAGAGAGTATGGTTAGTAGCCTACTCGGTGCGTTAACAAATGTTATACCACTTGGCATAATAACTCAGTTATTGAAACTCGCTACATTCATTACTAGTTTATTTTGTAACTTTGAAGCAAATTATATTTTAGGAGCGATTAGTGGTGCTCTAGGAGATATCACCAGTTTTGCTAATGATATCGCAGGTAATGTCGTTGACAAAGTTGTCGGTGGTCTTGCCACTAAGGTAAATGACACAGTTAACGGTGTACTTTCAAAGGTACAAGGAGCAGTAGGTAAGGTTGCTGCTATGGGTCAGAAGGTAATGGCTGCAATTAACGTTGCAAAAGGTGGATTGAGTCTAGTATCTAAACTTAAGTCATTATTCTCTTTCGACTTCTCAAAGATGAACTGGTCTTCCTTGATCAGCATCATCATCGGACTATTGAAAATGTTGTTCGGTAACAAGGACTGTGGGAGGAGTCATAAAGAACCTAAACAAAAGTTCTGGCTGCCATTGTTAGGTACGAGTACGTGTGAATCCGTACCAGAATTCTTGCAGCAAGAAATTGAGATAGGAGGAGCAAGTGATTTAGCTGGTGAAGGTAATTACACCACTAAAGGAGATTATTTCTCACAATTAATGGAAGGCATTAACCCTTATAAGGTTCAAGCTCAAACATTCCTTAACGGTTCTTCTGTTATTCAGGACAATACACCTGGTAAAGAAAAGACCATTGTTAAGCATAGTGGTGGTCAGACTACTATTGCTACTGCTGATGGTAATCAACACAGGAACCAACCAGGTAATGATACAAAAATTGTTGGACGTGATGAATGTACCAATGTTAAAGGAAATAAGACTTTAACTATTGAGGGTGACTATACTCTTAAGGTTATGGGTGATTTCAACATAGAAGTTGGTGGAACACACAACCTAAACGTGTCACAGGGTGTTGGTAATGGTGGTTCAAAGCAATCTAAAGCAGCAACAACTTATGCATCTGACTACGATGTGAGTTATGAAGGAGATTATAAAATACAGGCTCCTAATATCACGTTTAATGCCCTTAATGAGTTCTCTTGTAACGCTTCTACAATCTCTAACAAAGCATCTTCACTAATGAACTCCATATCTGGTGAGATTATTAATGAGTGTGCTTGGAAGACAGAATTTATTAACAACGTTCACTTTAAGAATGTTGGTATGATGAACCCCATCCCTGCTATCACAGGTGTGGTTAACCTTGTTAAAGGACCAACCATTTCAATCAATGGTACTGGTGCTGCTCCGATATTGATGCCAGCAGCACAGATTAATATTTGTGAATGTGACGTTCCTGGTGGAATCATTGATGTGGTTAACGGTAAGATGGGTGGTCGCTTAACTCTTGTGAACACAAAGGCAGGTGGTATCGGAGAATTCAATACTGCCAAGGGTGGTGCGATAATGAATCAGGTTGAAAACGGTGTCGCAGTATATAACGTAAACACAGGTGTATTCGCTGCAGGATGTGGTGGTGGACCTGCTCAATTCTATGGGTTGCCAGTTCTGCTGAATTAGTGTATAATATATTTGTGCCTGATCAGCACATTGGGAGTGACTGAATAATCTTTCTGGCAAACGCTGGATAAGGTGATGA
>CEUY01057969.1_pt1 | contig 14781 bp, 13 predicted proteins | sample 361481 | NCBI WGS metagenome assembly CEUY01 (sample SAMEA2622737, study PRJEB7988) | marine metagenome | isolation source: saline water (ENVO:00002010), including
CCTCTTCCTAATTATCCAGAAATATCAGTTGCATGGAATTTTTGGGACCTTAAAAAGAAAATACAAAAACTTAAGCCAGATTATTTCCATATTTCAGTTGAAGGACCATTAGGATTAACTGCAAGACATTATTGTTTAGAACACAAAATTCCTTATACATCTTGTATTCACACAAAATTTCCAGAATATGTATATGAAAGATTTGGTATTGGTCTTGATGCTACGAAGGGATTATTGAAATGGTTCCATAATTCTGCAGCCAAGACACTTGTTAATACTAAAAGCCATATGGAAGATCTATCGTCTGATGGTTTTACAGATCTTTTTCTATGGTCTAGAGGTTTTGATGAAAAAATCTTCTATCCAGCTAAAGAGGGAAGCAAAAAAAAGTATTTACTTTATGTCGGTAGAGTCGCAGTCGAGAAGAATATAGAAGAATTTTTAAAAATGGAATCTGATTTGCCTAAAGTTGTTGTTGGTGGAGGTCCTAGTCTTAAGTCATATCAAAAAAAATATCCAGATGTTGAGTTTGTTGGATTTAAAGTGGGAGATGAGCTTGCTGATTTTTATAGAGATGCAGCATGCTTTGTATTTCCATCTAAAACCGATACATTTGGCATTGTCTTAATCGAAGCTCTTGCATGTGGAACACCAATTGCCGGCTTCAATGTTACAGGACCTAAAGATATAGTAATAGAAGGTGTTAATGGTTCACTTGATAATGAGAATCTTAGTTTAGCTGTCGAAAAAGCATTAAAAGTTGATAGAGAATCAACCTTTCAATCTTCAAAAACTTATACTTGGGATACAGTTGCAGACCAATTTATAGATTCACTGATACCAATTAAATAAAATGTTTCTTTTTTATCCGCTTTCAGACGACAACCCTACACCGAGAAAACCAATTTTAACTTGGACGATCATAGGGATTAATGTATTAGTTTTTCTGTATCAAATGTCTCTAGGGGATGCAGCAAATAATAGGCTCGTAAGTGACTATGGGGTTAGGCCTAGTGTTTTTACAGATTTTAATGATCTTCATACCATCGTTACTTCTGCATTTTTGCATGGTGGCTTTGCTCACTTATTTTCCAATATGCTTTTTCTGTATATCTATGGCGACAATATAGAAGCCTATCTAGGTAGAGTTAATTTCTTAATATTTTATGCTCTTGGTGGTGTTTCAGCTGCATTATTGCAATCTTTTTTCTCAGGCGGTCTAGATGTTCCTATGATTGGGGCAAGTGGCTGCATAGCAGCAATAATGGGAGCTTATTTTGTGCTATATCCGCAAGCAAGAATTAGAGTATTTATTTGGTTCTTTATTTTCATACAATTTGTAAAAATACCCGCAAGCATAGTAATTGGTATGTGGATCTTTGGCCAATTAATAAGTGCAGCTGGAAACACATATGATGGAGTTGCATATTTTGCTCATATTGGAGGATTTATATTTGGATATTTAGCAATAAAATTCTTTTTTAAAGAGTACGTTCAATATGAAGAAATTAGTGAAAACAATTTACCAATATCAAGAAAAAATAAATCACAAGGATTAACAAGAGATGATTGAAAAAATAGAGCAAAGACTATCAGAAAATATTGAATGCATTCATCTCGAAGTTATAGATGAAAGCCCTAATCATGGTGGCTATAATGGCTCAGTTTCTCATTTAAAAATCATTATTGTTTCAGATCAATTCATTGATCAATCTTTGATAAATAGACATAAACTGGTTTATAAAGCTATGGGAGATTTTGTAGGAAAAATACACGCAATATCTATAGTTTCAAAAACTAGCAATCAATGGGAAGAATCTAGTGAATATCCTGATTCTCCCGAGTGTGCTAAATAATGATTCAAGATTTTTTTCAAAAAATAATTAATCATAAATATTTATTCTTGTTTGGATTATTTCTTCTCTTAGGCACTTCTTTGCTAGGGTTAAATAATTTTAGATTTGATGCTTCATCTGAGACTCTAGTTCTTGATAGCGATATTGATTATCAAATCTATGATGAAATAAACGATGAATTTGGAACTTCAGAATACGTAATTTTAGCAATTAAAAATGATCAGATATTTTCTCAAGAATCATTGATTCAGCTAAAAGCTGTTCAAGACAAACTTCTTGCTTTAGAAGTGGTTAGTGATGTTATATCAATATTAGATGCACCAATATTCGAGCAACCAAAAGTATCTTTAATTAAATCAGCTGATAACGATAAGTATTTATTGATCGATGAGCTTGATTTAGATAAAGCAAAACAAGAATTGAGCACAAGCCCAATTTTTAATGAGTTAGTAATCAGTAAAGATGGTGAAGTTACCGCTATGCAGATCAACCTATATGATAGAGATGATTATTCGCAAGCTATGGCTGAAATAAGAGCTATTATTAACAGCAATCAGACATTTGAAATGTATCTAGCTGGTCCAGCAATGATAGTGGTCGATACAATAGATTTTATTAAAGCTGATGTAAACACTTTCGGCACTCTGACTGTAATTATATTTTTCATATTACTTACTTTATTCTTTAGAGACCTTTGGTCAGTGTCAGTGGTCATATTAAATGCCGGTTTAGTTATGTTATCTACAATGGGTATTCTAGGTTTATTTGATTGGCCAATAAGCATAGTCTCTTCAAATTTTCTTGCTCTTTTGTTAATTGCATCAATTGCGATATCAATACATATTCTTGTTAAAGTTCAAGAAGGTGTTGAAGAGGACATTACCAACGCCGAATCATTTTCAAAGATTATTACACCATGTTTCTATGCGGCTTTGACAACAGCTGTAGGATTCTTATCTTTAATTTTAAGTGACATTAAGCCCGTAATTGATTTTGGAAAAATGATGGCTGTCGGAGTCTGTTTAAATTTTTTTGTATCGTTTATCTTTATTCCCAGCGCTCTAGCTATTAGAAATATAACAGCAAATAAAAATAAGAGTTTAGTGCCTTTTTTCTATAACAATATTTACTTAACAGGCAGAAGTTTTGTTAGAAAATTTTACCTTCCAATTCTTCTAATTAGTTTTCCTTTATTTTTTTATTTCAGCTCGAATCTAAAAGTTGAGAATAAATTTATTGATTACTTTAATGAAAATACTGAGATCTATCAGGGCATGTCTTTGATAGACGATAAATTGGGAGGAACAACTCCAATAGAAATTATTTTAGAGTTGCCCGAAGAAGAATTTTTTATCGACGAAGATGATCTTTTCTTTAGCGAAGGTTCAGAAACAGTTACTTATTGGTGGCGTGAAAAAAATATGAATGTTTTAGAAGAAGTTCAAGAAGGCCTAACTGAATTTGATGCTTTAGGTAAAGCTTTAAGCCTAGTAAATGGAGTTCAGCTTGCTGAAAGATTAAATGATGATAATGAAATTAGCGATTTAGAGCTGGCATTTGTAAAAAATTCTTTGATTGAAAGTGAAAAAGCTAAAGATCTATTAAATGAATTTATCTCAGAAGATGAGAGAAGCGCAAGAATAACAATCAGAACGATTGATTCATTTGACGGTATAAATCGAAATCAACTTCTCTTAGATGTAGATAATTTTCTTTCTGAAGTCTTATCTAATAGTGATGTCAGTTATACCGTAAGTGGTTTAGGAGTTTTATATAACAATTTATTGCAGAGCCTATTTAGCTCACAGATAAAAACTATATCTTTGGTTTTCGCAGCAATTTTTTTAATGCTATTGGTCTTATTTAGATCATTTTTAAATGCATTATTTATTATTGTTGTGCCAGCATTTTCTGTTGGTATTGTTCTTTCTTTGATGAGCATATTTAATATCCCGTTAGATATCATGACCATTACAATTGCATCTATATCAGTTGGAATGTCTGTCGATTATTCGATACATTTTGCTTGGAGATATCTACAAGAGAGAAAAAAATCACAGGAAAATAGTGAAAAAGAAACAATCTATTCTACTGGTAGAGCTATATTGATCACAGGGTTAACAATTATCGTAGGATTTTTAATCTTTATATTTTCTAATTTTAATCCTACAGTTCTCTTTGGTATTTTTTCAGCGCTTGCAATTCATGTGAGCATGGTAATGTCATTCCGATTCTTACCAGTGCTATTGAATTTAAACTTTAAATAAAACTTTAAAATTATTTGTAGTTAAATTTCCCAATTCATCCTCTGAAATATCTAGTTCTTTAGCTATAGCAGAAAGAATATGGTTGAGGTATTTTGGCTCATTCCTATTATTTTTTGGTTTAGGAGTTAAATCTTTAGGCAATAAGTATGGAGCATCAGTTTCAATTAACATTCTGTCAGCAGGAATATATTTCAATAAGCTTTTAACCTCATTACCTCTTTTAGGGTCACAAATCCATCCAGTAATACCTATATAAAGACCTAAATCAAGAAAACTTTTTAATTCCTCTTTAGTGCCTGTAAAACAATGAACGATACTTGGAGATAAGCGATCTATGGCATTGTTTAAAATTGGGTAAAAATCAGAAAAAGCATCTCTATGATGTAAAAAGGCTGGCAATTTTGTTTCTATGGCAAGTTCCAATAGATTTTCAAAGCATTTTTTTTGGATTTCATGACTTTGAAAATTTCTAAAATAATCTAAACCTATTTCTCCGATTGCTTTTACAGAATCATGATTGGTATGCTGTTTTAAATCTCTGTAAGTGCTAGGTTTTAATTCGGAAGAGTGGTGCGGATGTATTCCTATGCCAGCAAATATATTTTCTGGCATTTTCTCACATGTTTCTAATATATCTTCAATTTCTATTTCTCTTGATGCGGGACAAAAGAGATACTTAATATTAGAAGATAGAGAATCATTAATTACAGAATCTAAGTCTTTTTTAAAGCTCTCATGTGTGAAATTGAAACAACTATCTGCTAATAACATTTGAAATTAATTTTGATAAACTCTAACCTAGTCCAAATGAGATTCCAAGGAACAAAAAAATATATAGCATCAGAAGACTTAAAGTTGGCAGTTGATGCTGCTCTAAATTTAGAAAAACCCTTGTTAATAAAAGGGGAACCAGGAACTGGTAAAACTATGCTTGCAGTTGAGGTAGCAGAAGCTTTAAACATGCGTTTAATTGAATGGCACATCAAATCAACCACAAAAGCTACACAAGGCTTATATGAATATGATGCAGTCTCTAGACTAAGAGATTCTCAATTAGGAGATGAAAAAGTTAAAGATGTCGCAAACTATATTAAAAAAGGAAAATTGTGGGATGCATTTACTTCTGAAGAACAAATTGTGCTTCTAGTTGATGAAATAGATAAAGCTGATATTGAATTTCCAAATGACTTATTACAAGAGTTAGACAGAATGGAATTCTATTGTTATGAGTTAGATAAGACCATAAAAGCTAAAAAGAGACCGCTAGTTATAATTACATCAAATAACGAAAAAGATTTGCCCGATGCTTTTTTAAGAAGGTGTTTTTTCCACTACATAGCATTCCCCGATAGAGAGGGATTGGAAAAAATTATCAATGTCCATATACCGAAAATTAAAAAGAAACTTCTTAAAGATGCATTTGATGTGTTCTTTGACATACGAAAAGTCCCAGGACTTAAAAAGAAACCATCAACTTCTGAATTAATCGATTGGTTGAAACTGATAGTGTCCGATGATTTAGCTCAAGAAGTGCTTGCTTCTGATCAAAGTAAATTAATTCCTCCACTATATGGAGCATTAATAAAAAATGAACAGGATGTTGAATTGTTACAGCGTCTTGCTTTCATGAGCAGAAGAGACTCAAGTGCTAATTAATCTTTTTAATACAGTAAGAGCCTATGGAATACCGGTAAGTGTTAGAGAATTTCTAGATCTTTTAAATGCACTTGAGAAAAAAATAGTTTTTGCTGATTGGAATGAGTTCTATTACTTATCAAGATCTGTTTTAGTTAAAGATGAAAAATATTTTGATAAATTTGATAGAGCTTTTGATATTTATTTTAGAGGTATTGAAAATTTAGATGATATTTTTAAAACTTTGATCCCAGATGAATGGTTAAGAGAGCAATTCAAAAAGAATCTGTCTTCAGAAGACCTAAAAAAAATTAAAGATTTAGGCGGCTTAGAGAAATTAATGGAAGAGTTTAAAAAACGACTAGAAGAACAGAAAAAAGCTCACCATGGCGGCAGTAAATGGATAGGAACAGCTGGAACTTCACCTTTTGGTAATTCTGGAAACCATCCTAATGGAATTCGAGTTGGAGGAAAATCCAACAAAGGCATGGCAGCAAAAGTTTGGGAAGAAAGGACTTATGAAAATCTTGATGATTCAGTTCAGCTGGGTACGAGAAATATAAAAATTGCTTTAAGAAGGCTTAGAAGAATGGCAAGAAAAGGAGAAGATTTTGAATTCAGTCTTGATAACACAATTAAAAGTACAGCAAAAAATGCGGGAATATTGGAATTGGAGTACATCAGAGAAAAACTCAATGATATAAACCTAATAGTTTTCTTTGATGTGGGAGGATCCATGGATCCATTTGTTAAATTATGTGAAGAACTTTTTTCAGCAGCAAAATCAGAATTTAAAAATCTGGAATATTATTACTTTCACAACTGTATCTATGAGTCTGTCTGGACTGATAACTATAGAAGAAATGAAAATAGAGTTGAAACACAAACTATTATCAACAAATTTACCAAGAACCATAAAGTGATAATTATTGGAGACGCTAGTATGGCCCCATATGAACTTACTAATGCAGGCGGCAGCATTGAGCATTGGAATAAGGAAGCTGGTGAACTTTGGCTTAAGAAAATAAAATCCAATTTTTATAAAACTGTTTGGTTGAATCCTGTTCACGAAGATCATTGGGACTATACATCAACTATAAGCATGATCTCAGGCTTGATGGAACAGAAAATGTACCCATTAACTATAAGTGGCATCTCTGATGCAGTTGCACATTTATCGCGAAGACATTAATGAAAGCATTAGAAATAAAAAACCTTAGCAAAACTTATAGCAACAATGTTCATGCATTGAAAGATATTAGTCTCTCTGTTGAAAAGGGAGATTTTTTTGCACTTCTTGGACCAAATGGAGCAGGAAAATCAACAGCAATAGGAATAATTTCCTCTCTTGTTACAAAAAATGCAGGACAAGTTTCAATATGCGGAGTGAACATAGATGAAAATTTCCCACTAGCAAAATCAAAGCTTGGAGTAGTTAATCAAGAGTTTAATTTTTCACAGTTTGAAAAAGTGCAAGATACTATTGTCACTCAAGCAGGCTATTACGGAGTAGATTACAAAACAGCTCTAGAAAAATCTGAAAAATATTTAAAACAAATGGGAATTTGGGATAAAAAGGATGATACTCTTCGCGAATTATCAGGAGGACAGAAGAGAAGGGTGATGATAATAAAATCACTTATTCATGAGCCTGAACTTTTAATTCTAGATGAGCCAACAGCTGGGGTTGATATAGAGTTACGTAGAGGACTTTGGGATTTCTTAATTGACATAAATAATGCAGGAACGACCATTATTCTTACCACACATTATCTAGAAGAAGCAGAAAATCTATGTAAGAACATAGCAATTATTGATGAAGGTAAGATCATTGAAAATACGAGTATGAAACAACTACTTAAACAATTAGATAGCCAAGTATTTACTATTGAGACAAGCTCTAATCTTCCTCATGGTTTCAATATACCTGGCTTTGATATTAAAGTAGAAAACGATAATAAGTTTTCAGTAACACTATCTAAAGGATCTTCTGTAAGCAATCTTTTTAACAAGCCTGAATTAGCTCAAATAGAAGTTACCAATATTGCAAATCAAACCAATAGGCTAGAACAATTATTTTTAAACTTAACAGCGAAATCATGAATCATTATCAATCTTTAAAAACTTTAACTTACGCACAGATTAGAAGGATCCTAAGGATATGGATTCAAACTATAGTTCCTCCAGCAATTACTACAGCATTGTATTTCTTAATATTTGGCCAATTAATAGGAAGAAGAATAGGAGAAATGCCAGGCTATGAAGGCTTTACTTACGTAGAGTTTATGGTTCCAGGGCTAATAATGCTATCTGTCATTACAAATGCGTATGCAAATGTAGCATCTGCATTTTTTGGGGCTAAATTTCAAAAAGCCATTGAAGAGATTATTATTTCGCCAATGCCAAATTGGTCTATATTGATTGGTTTCATCATGGGGGGAATTGCTAGAGGCTTCATTGTTGGAATAGTTGTAGTTTTAGTGAGCTTATTTTTTACAACATTCACTATTCATAACATTCCATTAACTTTATTTGCAATTATCATTACATCTGTTCTTTTCTCCCTATTAGGTTTAATTAACGGTGTATATGCAAAATCTTTCGATGATGTGACAATAATCCCAACTTTTGTTTTAACGCCTTTGATCTATCTTGGAGGAATATTCTATTCAATAGAAATACTTAGTGATCAGTGGCAATTTATTTCAAAATTAAACCCAATACTCTATGTTGTTGATTTCTTTAGATACGCAATGTTAGGGACTTACCAGATTAATCCACTTGGGGCCTTCGCTTTAATATCTGGGTTTACTGCTTCCTTTTTTGCACTAGCTTACTACCTTCTTCATAAAGGTATTGGCGTAAAGGAGTAAAAATTGGCTGGCCCACTTGGAAAAAAAGTTTCCAACCTAAAAGAATTCTCTCCTGATATTTTATTTCCAATCAAAAGAGAAGAACAAAGAGAACTCTTAAACAATATCAATTTCAAGGGCGAGGATATTTGGAATATTCATGAATTGCTCTGGATTGATAACAATGATTGTCACCATCATGACGAGATTTCTATTGTTATTCCTTGTTCATCAACCAATATAGTTGAATCTAAGTCACTTAAATTGTTCATAAACTCATTAGTTCATGAAAGATTTGAATCTCTTTCAGAAGTAAATAAATTAATAAAGCATCACATTGAAGAATTAGTAGAAGCAGATATTGAAATTAATAATGTATATGAAAAACCAGATGCTAAAGTTTTAAGTGTAATAAGAGGCAAAAAAAACAATCATTTTCCTGAATGTGCATCTGTCTCAGAACTCCATTGTTTTAGAGGCTTTAGGTCATTATGCCCAGTTACTCAACAACCAGATATTGCTGATATTTTTATTGAAGGCTCTTTAAGTGAGTCTGATCAAGATAATATTGCAAATTATCTAGGAGATTTTTTTGAAAAGGAAGCATTTCATGAGCTTTGTATTGAACAAATTTTTGAAGATCTAAAATCTTTTAATTACTCATTTTCAAAGGTTGAAGGCTACTTTGAGAGAAGAGGGGGCATAGCAATTATCCCTAGACGCTACTCTTGAATAATTTCTAAGTTATAATCCACAATCTCGGAGAGATGGCAGAGTGGTCGATCGCGCTACCTTGGAAAGGTAGTGAACGTTTATAGCGTTCCGAGGGTTCGAATCCCTCTCTCTCCGCCACTTAACAAAGAGCAATTTTTTTCTTAGTATGTAGTTATGATTAAATATTTAACAGTTATCCTACTTCTCGCTACACAATTAACCTATGCGCAAGCATACGACCCTCAAAGAGTTCTTAACTTAGACCCTAAAGTAATGGGTTTAGCTGCTTGTGCAGGCTCTCTTAACGCAAATCATGTCAATAATTATGCAAATGAACTCTATACCATTGAGCAGCTGAAAGACGCTTATCACATAAACAGTCTAGGCATGGAGCTAGCTATAGCTTCAAAAGGCCAGAATCATTATTTAAATTATGTAGGAGATTATGCTGCTTTAATAGAGCAAGGCTACGAAGATACAATTAACGAATTAACAAATGGCACTTTCGATTGGGATAGCCAAAGTGCACTAGATTACTGCCAAGTAAAGCTTTTCGAATATGTCGCGCAGCCACCAAGGTCTGCTATGTGGGTGGGTGATTTTGAAAAATTTAGAAAACTAACAAGAGATTTCACTAATCAATCTGTAGATATGTTAGTTCAGATCATAGAAAATTATTGATTAATTGGTAAAAAGATCAATAAAATAGGCTATTTTCAGCCTTTCAATAATCAAAATAATCGAAATTTAAAAGCTAGCTTTAATTTGCCCTAAAAATTACTTTGTAAAAATTTGGCTTAATCCTTGACTAAATGGGCTAATCAGGCGATAAATATAGGTTATATATTTATTATTGGGGAAAAATATGACTAAAAGATTACTTTTACTATTACTTTCCTTGGGATTCTTTGGTGTTGTGTACGCTCAGGAAGATACTGGATCAACAGGTTCAGTTGAGGTGCAAACCGAAGATGACGAAGACGAAGCCGAACCAGAAGAGGTTGTCGTTACAGGTTCTAGGATTGCTAGAAGTGAGTACGAAGTTGCTCAGCCAGTAACCATCATCTATGGTGAGGAATATGAAAATAGAGGCTATACCAATGCAGCCGACGCACTTTTTGATGTGCCAGGTATTGGTGTAACGAACTCTTTGACAAGCGGCTCAGGCGGAAACTTTGGTAACCAAAGTTCCTTGAGTGTGGGACAATCCCTAGCAAATAACTTCGGTTTAGGATCAGGTAGAACTCTGGTTCTTGTTAACGGAAGAAGATTTGTAGGATCTACATCACCATATGGATCAGGTGGATCAGGTAATGCTGTTGATATTAACAACATTCCATCCGTAATGATTGACAGAGTTGAGATTGTAAACGCTGGTGGTTCAGCAGTTTATGGTTCAGACGCTATTGCAGGTGTGATTAACTATGTTCTTAAAGATGACTATGAAGGCGCTGAAATGTCTATCGTTTATGATGACTATGCAGGACTTTCTTCAGATGTTTCATTACAAGCAGTAATGGGCGGAAACTTTGCTGATGGCAGAGGTAATATGGTCATGAACTTCCAGTATGAAGATATTGGAACAGTTTTCACTGGTGAAGTAGACAGATATTACAACAGCGAAACAGGTGTTTGTGGTACAGGTTCATACAGAAATACGTATAGTTCAACTGCACCATATCAAACAAGATGGATTGGCGCTGGCTCAATGGTAGACAGTGACTATGGCCCACAAGGTGTAACAGAAAGAGGTTGTATAACACTTTCAGCTATTCCTGAATCAGGAAAAGCTCACGTTTACAAATACTCATTCTCACCAGGATACTATGGTATATGGTATTACGACGGAGCATTCCCTGATGGTAGTACATGGCACTTTGGTGCACCAGGAGACCTTCAACCATACGACGGAGGAATATATTACGGTAATGGATTCTTCTCATACGATGGTCAAGATGGTTATAGAGGAGATTTCAATACATACAGAGCAGGTTTTGAAAGATTAAACTTCAGCATGTTTGCTAATTATGATATTAGCGACAATGTAAGAATGTATTTTGATGTCTTCCAAAATGGCTTCTTTTCATTTGACTATGGAAACCAATCTGGTTACCCATATTCAACATATGCATTTGGTAGCGGACAAGATTTTCCTCCATTCATAGCTATTGACAACCCATTCTTAACACAGAATTCTGTCGATATTATGACTTCATACGGCTTAGACGGTGTTTATGTTTCTAAGTCACAGGTTGACTTACTACAAAAAGGTGACGGTGGTTATACTGTCGAAAACCATAACTCAACATCTATGTATGCAGTTGGGTTAGAAGGTGAATTTGCTCTTGATGATCGTGATTTCCAATGGTCAATGGGTTATTCATTAGGTAATACTGATATTTATTCAGACGCTCCAGGCGTTGTAGGTGCTCGATATTGGGCAGCATTAAACGTTGGTATTAACCCTACTACAGGCGAAATAGACTGTAAGATGAACTATGATCCAGATTGGGATCCAATGAACTTCCAGCCTATATGGCAAGATCCATCATACTTTGGTGGTAGCTTAGGTTATGGACCAAGTCTTCTTGGCGAACCTGGAGATTGTGCACCACTTAACATTATGGGTAGAGGCGCACCTTCACAGGCTGCAAGAGACTACGTTGGAACAAGCCTTAGAACTTCAGCTTATATTGAGCAAGAGCTAACTTACGTTAACTTCGCAGGTGACATACTAACATTACCAGCTGGTGAACTTAAGATGGCTGTTGGTTATGAAGGCCGAGTTGAGCAAGGTGATTATAAGTCTTCACCAATTCAGGATATGGCATTAACAAGATCAGCTGCAAGACCTGCACTTGGTGGTGGTTATGAAGTTGATGCAGAATACTGGGAAATCAGTGTTCCTCTTGTTGGTGGTGATATATCCTTACCAGGCATGATGTCATTAACAGCAGACTTCTCTGGAAGAACTATTGATAGCTCTTCTTCAGGTAGTTTTGATGTTGAAGCAACATCTTTAGCTTGGAGAATAATGGATGACCTAACAATTAGATATTCTGAGCAGACAGCTATTAAAGCTCCTGACTTAGGAGATCTTTTCTTACCTCAAGTAACATCTTATAGCACAGGTAATGACCCATGTGACTATAGAAATAGAGGATTAGGTAGAAACCCAGATGTTAGAGAAGCTAACTGTTTAGCAGAAGGTCTAGCACCAGACTTTATTAGTATAGTTGTTAACGCAACTGCACAAGGTGTATTTGGTGGTAACCCAAATCTGTTTAATGAAACAGCTGAAACAGAAGCTTTAGGATTAGTTTACGTACCGACTTGGTTCAGTGATGTAGCGTTCGGCGATCTTAGATTTGCTGTTGACTACATTAAAATTGGACTAACAGACTATGTAACATCCTTCTCTTTAACACAAAACATGGAAGCATGTTATGACTTCGAAGATTATCCAAACCAATACTGCGGAAAATTTGAAAGAGATGCAGATGGTCAGGTTATTTACTTCGAATCAGGACTTGTTAACGCTGGTTTAATTAACTTTGCTACGTACGTATGGAAAGCAGACTTTGCATTCGATCTTGCTGAAATGGCATCATTCGTTTCAAGAGATAACGTAGCAATGGATCTAGGTTCAATGGCCGTAAGATGGAGAGCTTATCAAGAAGTGTATTATGAAAGTGCTGCATCTGGTAAGCCAGAAGACCTTGAAAGTTACACTGGTGAATTCGGTAATGACGAGTGGTTCTATGACACAAGTGTTGAATACAGCAAAGACAAGTGGTATGCCTATGTACAAGGTAACTCAAGGTCTGGTGGTGTGATCAACAAATTCCAACAGTATGATGATGAGTACTTAGATTACGATGGTAATCCAATAAGTGAGTACAAAGGTTATACAGTATGGAACGGTGGTCTAGGCTACAGAGCTTCAGATGATCTTACGCTAAGATTGAACTTCACAAACCTCATGGACTATGACGGTACTGAAGAAGATGTCTTCGATAAAGAGATCAACTTTATTTCTGTAGGTCGTCAGGTAACCGCAAGTGTTAACTGGAAATTTTAATTAAGTAATCTTTCGATTAAAAAGGGGAAGGAAACTTCCCCTTTTTTTTATTCTAAAATACTGTATACTTATACAGTATGAGTGAAATGATAGACTATTTTTTAAAAGACCCTATAGATGATGCGTATATAAAGAAAATCGCATTTCAATACTTTGATTCAGACTATAGTTCAGCACAGAACTTTTTGAACCATCTTAAAGAGCAAAATAATGCTGAAAAAGCCTTTAATAAGCTTTCTTAAGAACAATATTTAAATTACTATTACTACGCTTCTAATACGACATTAGGAGTTAAGCCATTACCAATTATGAATTTAAAAGATTTTATGACTTTATTGATTGTATCCATCTTGTGGGGCGGATCTTTTTTATTTCTAAGGTTATTGGTTATAGATGGTTTAGAGCCTTTGCAGATTGTGTCTATAAGGATGCTTCTAGCAGCTATATTTATAGCACCTTTTTTTGCTCTTAAAATGAAAAAATATTCATTCTATGATCATGGATTTTCAATTTTGCTAATAGGTATATTAAATACTGCATTACCATTTACTCTATTTTCTTATGCGTCATTAAGTTTAGGGGCTGGTTCTTTATCTATATTGCAGGCAACTGTTCCAATTTTAACGGCTTTAATATTATTCTCTCTGTATAGGGGTGAATTTTCTTACTTTAAGCTTATAGGGGTTTTAATTGGCCTATTTGGCCTATTCTTTCTGGTTGGCCCATCAGGCAACTTAGATCTATTTTCTTCAATGTTATGCGTTATAGCATCGCTTTCTTATGCAATTGCAGGCGTATATCTTTCAAAGACACCTTCTAACGTGAGCAATTCATTTATAGGCATGGGATCAATAATTGTGGGAGCAATTGTATTATCACCATTTTTATTTTTTTATTCTGACAGAATGTATGAAATATCCTCAATATCATGGCTTTACTTAGCTTTGTTAGGCGTAATCAATACTTCTCTTGCCTATGTTCTATTTATTAAGTTAATTAAGAGAATAGGGCCCATAAATGCATCATTTGTTACTTATTTAGTTCCTGTATCAAGCATATTCTTAGGAATAGTAGTTCTTGATGAAATTCTGACAACAAGCATGATAATTGGTACGGCACTTATATTTTTGGGAGTCTTTTTTGCTAACAAGCAAAAAGCAGCTAATAAATAATTATTTTCTAACCACTTCTTTGGGTCCGATATGTTTTCGATTTCTTGATTTTGCTAAATCTATTTGTTTTTGCCTGTTTTTGTAGCGTTCTACCTGTTTAGGTGTTTTGTTGTTAAAACAATTTGGACAGGAAACTCCACAAACATATTTTTTTGATTTTTTATCGTTTTCTGTAATTGGCATTCTACAGCCATGGCACATATC
>CEUY01015455.1_pt1 | contig 14778 bp, 30 predicted proteins | sample 361481 | NCBI WGS metagenome assembly CEUY01 (sample SAMEA2622737, study PRJEB7988) | marine metagenome | isolation source: saline water (ENVO:00002010), including
TCGTACAGGCTGGCATCGCTCCCGATGGCAGCGTCTCAACCTAACAATAATTCTCAACCTTTAAAAAGTCGGGCCTGTCAGTCTCTCACGAGGCGGGCGGCACGGTTCGTATATTCACGCCAAAGATGTCTAAGTTTGATGTCGTTGCCGGATGGAGCGACTGCAAGGGCGGGCGATTCGTTGTCAGGGAGACAACGAAGTCCGCGTAACTGCCCAGCGATGGGCAATGGAAGGAGAGAGAGATGACCATTAGTCAAGTTGATCGAAGCACTGTGAAGATGCTCCTTGATGAGGCGGAGGAGGCTCTGGGCCGAATCGCCATGAGGCACGGCATCGTCGTGTCTAGGAAGCACTGCACATACTCCAAGACCGAGGTCCCCGTGGCTTTCAAGTTCGTCATCCCTGAGAGGGCCGAGGACGGAACGGCTATCGACCCGATTGAAAAGGAGTGAAGGCATGACTGGATACGCATGGGTGATCACAAGGGACCGTATTGATGGCGGCATGGAAAATGGAACGGTCGGATCATGGAAAGCGGCGCTAAGTGCTGCCGAGATCCGTTCGAGCGAAGGCGGTGAGCGGTTCTCGATGTACGACGACGACGGGAACTGTTGCTACGAGGGGATCTTTGTAGGCGACGACGATGCCACCGGGTTCGAGCCTCTCAAAGACTTCGGGATACCGAACGCGGGGTGCACAGAAATACGCTACCGCAACCCGAACACCGGGAAGATGGAGCGTCTCTAAAACTCAACCTTTAAAGATTGAAAAGAAGACATGAATAACGAACACAAGCCTAAGCCACGGCGCTCGCCGTGGAGAATCCATCGCCTTGAAAAAGGCTTTGAGATCTTTTGGAGAGACGACGGCGATGGGGTCGAGTCTTACACTTACGTCGCAACAGCCCGCCAACACAGCAACGCCAGACGCATAGCCGCTGCGCCTGAAATGCTGGCTGTATTGGTGGCGGCGCGGGCAAGCATCTCCGACGCCCTGAGCCCAGACCCGTCGACAGACTGGAGAGACAGCCTAACCGACGCACTAGACGCAATTAACGCAACCATTAACGACGCAACCAAGGAGGAAGCATGAACTTCGCAACATACCTACCCATACCACCAGACCTTCTAGAGCTTCCCAAAGCCACGGCGATTCGTGGCTGGATAGGGCTAGACCACCGACTGCTAGATGGCACACGGATCAGACCGAGAATTAGGACAGCCGTGAACGCTATCGCATGGGCGCAGGCTGGGGGCACGGCCCCTATGGTTGTCCAGGAAGGCTACGTCACACGCAAGGAAGGCGAGACGACTCACACAGCAGAAGAGTTTGTGGAGCAATACCGTCGATCACGCGAAGAGATAGACATTCTGATCTACGAGGTACGAACTGCCGCGGGAGCAAGTATAGGCATACCCGTAGCAAAGGACGCAGCCGACAGCGAAGAGGGCAGGATAGAGCTTGTCATGTCGATGATTGACAAAAACCTGCTCATTGAACTGGGATTAACGATCACTCTCCTCAGAGAGGAGCGCGGCCCGCGATACAGGGCAAAAAACTTTCAATCTTTAAAGGTTGAAAGCTAAAAGCACCTTGCACATGTCAGGTTGACAGCCTGCAATCTATAGAGTAAGGTATACACTCAACGTCAAGGAAGGGGTTCCAATGACACCAATAACAAACAAGGGCGTTCGCTCTGTAATTGTCTGGCTCGGTTTTGATCCAGACAGTGACGATTTAATAGACAGCCTCCGATACACCAAGAGCGGAAGGCTCAGGCGGCTGTTTGGCAAGAACTTCAAGTGTGAGATGGGGGAATTGCAGGCTGTACTGACTGCGGTATTACACCTGTCGCCATGGAAAGAGGCTGGCTTCAATACCTGCGCCTTTGCTGGGGCATGTGCCGAGGTCTGCATCAAGACGACCGGACAGTGCGTGACAAACACGGCGCTTCGCTCTCGCATCTGTAAGACGCTCTACTTCTTTCTATTCCGAGAGGAGTTTCTCGATCAGTTGCGGATGGAGATTCGCCAGCACATTTACATGGCGAAGATCAAGGGCATGCGAGCAGCTATCAGGCTGAACGCTACGAGCGACATTCTATGGGAGCGCACGGGGATCATCGATGAGTTCCCAGAGGTGCAGTTTTACGACTACACGAAGATCCCTTTAGAGAAGCGCAACCCACCACCTAACTACCACCTGACGTTCAGCCTAAGCGAGGACCCGAAGTCTATGGGTAGGGCCTTGTCGTATCTGGAGGCGGGACACAACGCCGCGATGGTAGTGCAGACGCTTGACGGGATGAAGAGGGGCGACGCCAAGAGGGCATCCCAAAGTCTTGTGGAGGCTGGCTCATGGAACGGATACCCAACCTTCTCTGGTGATAACAACGACATCAGGTTTTGGGATCCACCGGGAAGCTGGATTGTCCTGTACGCCAAGGGACCGGCGACAAAGGACACCTCTGGGTTTGTTCAACGCCTACCAATTATCAACCTTTAAAGATTGAAACCAGAAGGAGGAAGCATGAGTGAAGACGAATACATTTACATAAGCGTAAAGCTCTACCTCAAGGCAGGGCAAACGATGGAGTCTGTCCAAGAGATCGTGCAGGAAATGGACTACTCGTTTGCTCACAAGGAGTTGGTTGAGCATGAAATCATAGAGATAACGGACACATCCATAGAGGGGGAAGTATGAGCAACATAAGGAGAATGTTCGAACTTTCCACCGTGCATGTTCCGGGGCCCGATCCCGACTGGGGCGACCTGAAGGTCAAGGACCATGAGTATGGGTGGGTCGTCTGGGTCTACGACCCCGACGACAACCTGTCGCCTGAATGGATGAAGCCGATCATGAAGTTGGCCTACAGCAAGAACTGCGCCCTCATCTTGTTCGACTCTGACGCTGGCGAGTGGGAGGACACCGAACTGCACAGCCTAACGCAGTTCCAAGATCTCTGGGAGGAAGTATGAGCAATCTATCCCCTGACTGGGGGAACTACTACGGCACCTGCATGGACTGCGGAGGGAGGTACCACGCTAGTGGTACGGAGCATTGCAACTGCGAAGAGTGTGAGAGATGTGAGGGAATCACAGCACCTGACGACCTGGACGAAGGGACCTGTCTTGGGTGCTGGGAAATGGGAGATGTGTGCTGCCCTGTCTGCAAGGAGTGGACGTTTAAAGAGCACCTTGAAGATGGGGCTTGCCCCGACTGTGTAACCCATTAACAGACCTTCAACCTTTAGAGATTGAAGGCGTAGAAAGGAGAGGAAGGCATGGCCGCTGTGGACAATGAATATATAAGCGCTCGAATTGCCGAGATAAGCGTCAGAGAGAAGGTCTCTGGCCTTAAAAAAACTATTGAAAGAGAAACCAAAAGAATAGAGGAGGCTGCACAGGTCGTTGATATGCAAATACAACAGCTATTAGAGGATATGAAGGGGGGCGACCCTTGTTCCGCTAACAGCTGGGGAGAGCCAGGTTTTAGGGCAATGCGTCAGGAACTAGACAGGCTTTATGGAAAAGTAAACTTTTACTCCGGGATGATGATGTCCCTAAGTCTGGTGAGCAACCACATAGACGTTCATTGGAAGGGGTTTTGATATGGGTCCAATATCAATGAGTCTAGTAACAGCAAAAAGGATTGAGACATTTCTAAGCTGGCACCTTGAGGCTGGTACTCCAGAGTTTATGAGGCCCGAAAAGGTTGATAGGGAGTCCGCAAAGAACCTTCTTATTACGATAAGAGAGGCTCTTAGGGAGCTGGATGAGAACGAGTCTCTGTGGATCGAGATTGGTGTTGGTCCAGAGGGGGCTGGGTAATGGATTACTGCAACATTACCGAAGTTGAAGAGTGCGATCAGTGCGACCGAGCCAGCAGTGGCCGAGAGTATGGATTCAAGTGCGAAGCCAATCAGTGCGGGAACTGTGGCGACACCTACCGGGACTGCGAAGGCTCTTGCAACAACGGCTGCTCAGGGGCTTCCTAAACAGAGAGGATGGACAGCGGCATGACAGTTATAGAGCTGGCTGCGTACAGGAAAGCAAAGTACGGGGACACAGAGGAACGGGATGAGGGTGTGATCTACAAATGGACTTGTTGCGTATGCAAGTGCTTTGCCTACAAACTGCTTGAGGACATCCCAAAAAAGTGTCCCGTCTGCAGGAGTTATATAGACCAGATAGAGGTTTATGAAGGAGATGAGTGATGCCAGGAAAACTACTGAAGACAGAAGAAGAAGAGGCTGCTTTCGTTAAGGACTACGAAAAGCTGGTGTCCGTCAAAGACCTTGCTAAGAAGTGGGGGTGTACTCGACAAACAGCGAGCGCATCACTTAAGAGGCTTGGTGTTAAGGTCCAAAGGCCGCGAGGGAAGGATGCCAATGGCCGAAACTGGAAGGGCGACTACCACCCAATGCTTGGCAAGTGGCCAGACTCTTTGGTCGCAAAGGACATATTGCTAAGGACTGGTAAGAAGGTTTCCAGAGCGGCTGTTTGTCAGGCTAGAAAGCGAAGAGGGATCAAGGCACTGTCAGAAGCACAGCATGAAGCCATGAAGGCCCGGATAGACGGGGGCTAGACAGCGAGACCCTCTCAGGCTAGTTTCAACCTGTCGCCAAGACGAGGTCTTACCCAAGACCCTCATGGCCTCAAAGCAGCGTCCACCTGGGCCTTCTCCCCCCTTCCTCCGGGTGGGCGCTCTTTGAAGGCGATACCCCGCAAAGCAAAGCCCCCCATGGCTAAAACCAAGGAGGGCTTGCCGGTGCCTGCCAACAGTGTGGCGAACCACAAAGGTTCAAATGGCTGGAACCATGCAACAAAGCAGGGGACTCGCAAGAAAACCTGCTTGGTGCGTAGTAGAAACTAGCCAAAAGCATTGACGAGGGCAAGGTAGTGAGCGTAGCCTCGCATCACTGCTCCACCAAAGAGCAGCCATAATTTTCCGTCGTGTGGCCCCTGTTCAAAGGGCGAAACTGGCGGAGAAAGGACGCGCAAGAGGAGCCCTGCTCCGAGTTTGAACCCACCAGAACACAAGGTCTTATCAAGGCTTATGGCTTCGACAAAGAAGTCGCAAGGTCAACAGGTAACAACGCACCCCCGCCTGTTAAGTGCTCTGAGGGAAAGACCGCCTATCTAAAAGTGACCAGGATAGGAATGGTTGAAACGCGCAGTCCAAAGGTGACCCAACCTAGCAAGGGTCACAGGATGGGGGTGCGTTTGGGGGGTAAGAGTTGGTCGTTTGACCTTTGAAACAGGTCTCTATATTATTGATTTTGTCAGTGTCTTACTGGCGTTGGGGCGTTAGTTATTTAAGGCGGGACAGTTGTTGTCCTGTCCGCAACCAATGATGGCGATTGTCATCATTTTTTAGGAGAGAGAGATATGCCTGCTTATTTTGAAACTGGAATGTACGTTGGTGCCACCCCCTGGCACGGTCTTGGAACCTATGTTGGTGAAGAGGGTCTTAGGACGAAGGGTGCTTTAAAAAGAGGGGACCTCCTCTGGACTGTGAGCAAGCGGCCTTTGTTTACGGTACCGGAGGGCGGTGCCCTTGCGGCAGCGTCCATGCCGTCTGTCTGCCTGGAGGACTACCGGGCAATCATGCGGGACACCGACAACTCTGCATATGGGATTGTGAAGAAGGACTACACGCTCTTCCAGAACGAAGAGATGGGTGCCTTCGCAGACGATCTTATTGACGACGGCAGCCTGCGTATCCACACCGCTGGGTCGCTTAACGGTGGTCGTCAGGTGTGGTTGCTTGGCAAGGTTGGGTCTACCGAGATCATCCCCAAGGACAAGGTAGACCACTACCTCTTCTTGTATACGGGGCACGATGGGTCTACAGCCTTCCGCTGCATGTTCACAACGGTGCGTGTGGTTTGTGCAAACACGGCTGCTGTTGCACTGCGGAACTCTCGCGGGCAAAGCGTCAGCATTCGGCACACGAAGAACATGTCGCTTAAGTCTGGCGAGGCTGCTCGTGTCCTGGGCATTTCTCAGAAGGCATTTGCTGAGTCGGATGAGTTCATGCGAAAGCTTGCCGATGTTCCGATGCCTCAGTCTGACTGGATTGATTTCTGCATGGAGCTATTCCCCACCCCGGTGGCAGACGAGGACGGCAATGTAAGCAAGCGTGCCATGTCTATCTCGGAGAACAACCGAAGCCAGCTGACGCGCCTGTTTGTTGGTGGTCGAGGTACTGAGATCCCAGGGGTTCGCGGAACTGGCTGGGCTGCATACAACGCACTAACTGAGTTCGCTGGCTATCACCGCACATCTCGCGGTGGCAAGGGCAAGCGCTTTGAGTCTCTGATGATGGGCTCTGGTGCGAAGTTCGTTCAGAACGGTACGAACATCCTTCGCGGACTCGTTTAGTTCTCAACTTTTAAAGGTTGAAAAAGGGAGGGTTCATGGAACTGCTAACGCAGACAGAGCTAGTCACGTTCAGCCGATGTGAAGAGCGCCATAACATTCGCTACAACAGGCGGCTTACTCCCTTTGAGGAGCATCCAGCCTTGGCGATGGGAAGCGCTGTCCACGAAGGGCTTGAGCATGGCTCAGTGAAAGCTGCGTTAGCGGTCATGGACGCCTCTGGAGACAGTGAATGGCCTGGATCGAGCGCGTCTGACAGGGTGCGCCGGTCCCAGGTCGCAGCCATGGTCGGAGGCGCTTTAGAGCGGTGGTCCTGCTGGCCTGACAAACACGAGGTTCAGTTTGAGATACCTCTCAGGCACCCGGACACAGACGTTCATAGCGCAGAGCACAGGCTTAGCGGTGTGTTTGATGGTGTCTGGGAGGGGACCTACCCAGGGATGCCTGGAGAGTGGGTGTTGGGGGAGTGGAAGACTGCATCCATTGTAAATAGGGACTATATCGCCCGTCTTGAGATCGACTTTCAGGTAACCACTTACTTGTACGCAGCGAGCGTCCTGTACCAGAGACCTGTTAGGAAGATGGTCTATCGGGTGATTAAAAAGCCAACGATTAGGCAGAAGAAGACAGAGAGTGCGAACGACTATGCAGAGCGCGTCCGCTTGGACTATCTGGAGAGACCAGAGCACTACTTCTTTGATCAGGTAGTGACGCGAACAGATGCCCAGTTAATCGAGTGGAAGCGCCAAGCATGGGCCACGCACAGGAGAATACTTGAGATTCAGAGAGGCGAGGCTGTGGCCATAAGGTCTACACAGTCCTGTCTGAGCAGAGGACGGTGCCCATACTTTGATCTTTGTACTGGTTCCGTCATAGAGAGCGCCTACCGGCGACTAAACACAAAGCACAGAGAGATTAAGAAGGAGAATAACAATGGGAATGATTCCTAAAGAGCCGACTCCGCCAAGCACTAGGATGGCGGATTATTCCTGGCTCTTCTACGGCAACGTAGGAGTTGGGAAGACAACATTGGCAAACCAGTTTCCTAGTCCAATATTTGTTGCAACGGAGCAGGGGACAACGGCAATGCACGCTGCGTCTATTCCAGTGGGAAGCTGGGAAGACCTTAAGCTTGTGCTTGAGGCTCTCAGGACAGAGAAGCACGCTTACAAAACCGTCATCCTTGACACCGTTGATGTGGCCTACGCGCTCTGTTCCACATATGTGTGCGAGGCAAACGGGTGGACCGATGTTTCCGATGGGGATTTTGGCCTGGGCTGGCGAGCGCTTGGGAGGGAGTGGACGAACATGATCGCCAAGTTAAGAACGCTGCCCATGTGTACGGTGTTTATCGGCCATGAGAAGTCTGAAGAAATTGTTGAACGAATTGGATCGAAGAACATGGCGACCGGGCGACAGAGGATTACTTCAGCGCTGCCCAGAAGCGCTAGGGCGACCTTGCACGCGGCCATGGACTTCATTCTTCGCTGTGAGCTGACAGAGGATAACGAAAGGATCCTAAGGACTCAGCCAATCGAGAACAAGAGAGAGCGAATTGAGGTTAAGGCCCGTGGACACGAAGGGGCAATGCTTCCAGAGGTGGTGGAGATGAGCTTCACCTCTTTACAGGGGGCTTTTAAGAACAGCTTTGTTAAGGAGCAAAAATGACTACTGAAATCGAAGACATCTTCAACAACATCTCCCCCCCCGAAGAAGCTGATGGTGGGTCTAGAAAAAAGCGCCGAAAGGACGACGCGGATAAGATCCCAGACGGGGTCTATCAAGCAAAGATTGTCGAGTTCTCAACCTTCCACAAAGACGACGATTACGGTAACCGGGACTACTTTACGGTCATGTGGTTTCAAGTAACGACTGGGCCAGCTGCGGGTGCAGAGGTTCAAAGCTTTTCATCCGTAGGCCCAAAGTCAGTACCGTTTATCAAGAGAGCCATTAAAAAGGTTACTGGTAAGGAGCCGTCCTGGTCTGATCTCTACGACAAGGAAATGGGATCGACTGGAAGCATTCAGTTCAAGCTTGTTGGAAAGCATGTTGAGATCCAGCAAAAGACCAATGGTAAGTACGCGAACATCTACATAAACAAAGTCATCGACAGTTCGGGCGAACAAGGCTCAGCCTCGCCAGCAAACGACGACAGTGACAGGAATGTAGACGATTTATTCTAGGAATCAGCGCACGCTCCTTCCAAAGGCCCGTAGCTTCTGTGCGCTGTACCCACGACATGCCAAGTATGTCTTGAAGAAGTTCAGGTCTATGCCTGCCGGGGTCGAGCTAGGACTCGACAGGGTTAACGGACACCTGCTTAGAAGGTGGTCAAACCGGCATCTTCATTTCCGTAGAGGGGGTTGGGTATTTACTTCTTTCTACCAACTCCCTTGCAGTCACCCGCACAGGGAGGCACAGCGGGCGGAAGCATCAGGTGCCTCAACTAACAACCAACCAGGAGAGAAACATGAAGACGGTTGACCCAAAGGATTACCGCTCCCTTTCAATGTGGGCGATTGATCTTGTTAGAAACAACCCATCGATGACAGCAGAGGGCTTTGATGACGAGTGTCAGAGGTGGGGAGTTGTTTGTGGCAGAGGTCCTTTTTACAAAGGCGTAAAGGCATACAGGGAAGAGCATGGGCTTGGAGCGCTTCCTCGCGGCGGGAAGCTGACTGGCAAGGCCCCGAAGCCAGCGAACTACCAGAGCGAAGGACAAGATGTCTTAGGCGGAACGACTAGAGGCCCAGAGAGGAGGCTTGTTAGGGGTGGGGCTGTTGCTGTTGAACAAAGTTCCAACGAGCTGGTCTCCAGGAAAGACAGGCTTATCCTTTCCGAGATCAATGAACACGCCGCCAGAATGATTGCCTGGATGAGGAAGTACAATGTAAGGGTTATCACCATGGAGTCGGAGAGCCAAGAGGTAACCCTCTCTAACGAGCCGTCCGTCAGTCGTCAGATTGTCCCCTCTCCACACTTCACAGTCCAGAAGAAGTAGGTGGTCAAAGTGCAAAACGAAGGAGAGCTTCTTGCCAATCCAGGCCCCGTGGAGGCCGATGTCCACTGCGACAGAACCCTGGAAAGACCAAAAGGCCGGTCCTTGCGACAGGCAAGGGAGGACCTTATGGCTAACATCGACAAAGGGGTTGTGTGCCCCTGCTGTGGGCAGCTGGCCAAGGTCTACAAAAGAAAACTCAATAAGAAGATGGCCGAGTGGCTTGTCTGGCTTGTGGGTAAATACCTACACAGTACCGGGCACATACCCTCCAACTGGATAGACGTTAAAGAAAGCCGGGTTAGAGGAGGAGATTACGCGAAGCTAGCTCTTTGGGGTCTCGCGAAGAGGAAGCCCGTCGAAGAGGGGGCTAAGTCAAGAACCTCTGGCCTATGGAAGCCAACCCCAATTGGAATCGACTTTGCCATTGGCAGAAGACGGGCCCCGTCACACCTGTTCGTCTTCAACAACTCTGTTGTGGGCGAGTCAGAAACCACCATCTCAATAAAAGAGGCTATGGGAGAGGGGTTTGACTATCAGGACGTTTACTACTGGAGCAGCGGGGAGGACATAAGAACGCCATGAAGCATAAGCATAAATACGGCCCGTGGAAGCTCTACAAGCCGTGGGATAAGAGGAAAATGGGCGACAAGGAGTTTGTCGCCAGTCAGAGGATGCCGCCGTTTTGGTACCAGTCTTGTGAGTGCGGCTTTGAAAACTGGATAAGGAAAGAGTCTAAGCCCAAGGCGAGCTTCAAGTTCATGGCGCACTGGGGGTCAAGGTCTCTCTAGACCTATGAGATGAACAGGGTTGCGTCTACGTCTGCCCCTGGGTCTCCGGTATTGTCTGACGAAGTCGCGGCCTGAACCGTAAACGCAACGTCAAAGGTTGCCCCAATGTCTATGTAAACAACCATTGTGGTGGTGGCGGCAATCGGAATCATAATGTCTGCCGCGTTTGCGGTAAACGATCCAGAGTTCTCAAGGGCCATGTATCTAGTTGCCCCGGCACCATTTACCAACCGCATGGCGTAAAGACTTCCAGTGGTCCCAGTAACCCCGGTCAGACCAGCCAAAGGAACCTCTTCAACCTTCACAATTGTTGACTGAAAGTTTGTTGCGTAAGGGGTTACGTTAATTGAGGTGGCCATGTCTGCTCCTAATCAAGGATTCTCATAGTAACGGTTCCAGAGGGAGTGGTAGTGCCACCCTCTCCACCCTGCGTAACAGCTACGACAGTAATTCCTGCAGAAATCGTAATCCCAACGTCAAAGGTGTATTGAATCTTCTTTGAACCTGGGCACATTAGGATCATGGTCGGAGTGGTTGTGCCAACAGTGACCGCCCCAGCAGTGTCGTACATCTTGAAGTAAGTGGTAGCGGTGTTGAGAGTGTTGTCCACCTCAACCGCATACAGGGTGCCCGCACCGGAAGAAGCAAGCTCCGCATCAGCAACCCCGTCCTTGAAGGGCTGCGTTACAACGTGAACAGCGGTTCCTACCGCTGAAGGGATATTTGACTGAACTACGGCCATGTCTACCTCGTACCTATAAGCGCCGCCGCCAGGAAAACAGACATAACACCAGCGCCGACACCAGCGCTAACGATACCGACTTCTACCTGACGACGGCGAGCCATTTGAAGAAGCTTTGCAATTTCTTCGCTCTCTTTTTGATGCCTCTCAGCTGCCCGCACAGAGTAATCGCGCCACAACCCAAGTTGTTTCCTTACCAGCGGATACCTGTCCCTCGCCTCCCTGGCAGTCACCCACCAGCCAGGAGCCAAAACAATGTGCCTGCACTTGCTCTTTCGATAGCGATCCACCGCAGGATGAGTGTCTTGGGGGAGAATAACTTCTACACCACCGTCAATATCGCCCCATGCCCCCTCGAACCATTTGCCCGTAGAAGGCTCCAGCGTGTATCTGGGGCAGTCGAAGTCCTCAAGGGTGGGGAAGGTAAGCTCAGGCGCTTCAATGGGCTGAGGAGCCGCCACAGGCTCTTTGCGGACATACTGCAAAGGAGAGCACCCGGCACAGAGCATGGACAAGAGGACAATGAGGCGGATCACGACTTAAGCCTTTCTCTCTTTCGCATCTTCAGGCTTTCCTGCTCGCCGGAAGCTTCGCTGTGGATGGCCTTTTCTGCGGCAACCTCCACTTCAAGACTCTTCTCTGTTTCTTTGCGGTCTTCCTTGGCGGCAGTCCTGCCAGATTTAATCTCTTTAGTTGAACTGAATACCTTTGAGGCCCGGTCCCGCTCCTTCTGGGCTACCGCCATGGCAACTATCGCAGCAAGGACAGCCGCAATGGCTCCGCCTGCCGCTGCCAGCTTTCCGCGTATCGCTGGAAACTTCACTGCGGCAACGCCAAGAGCAACCAAGGCTAGCGCTAAGACTGCAACCATGAGGCCCACTTCCATCACTTCTTTCCACTAACGGAAGCGCCGGAGATAATCTTTTTAAGCCGGTCGGGAAGGGCTTTTGAAACAGCGACATAAATACCTGGTGCCATGGAGCCTGCAATGCAGCCAAGGATAGGTCCCCAGCTAGTCTCAAACCAAGACGGCCATAGGGGCATGCAGCCCAGCGCGCCGCCGACAACAACACAAAGAGACCTGGTTAACCAGCGTAAAAAGTCTTCCTGGGCGCGAGAAAGCTTGCCGTCGTCGTCAATGTACTTCGCGATCATCCGAATCAGGGGCTTAACAACCTGCCCAATGACCGCGTATGTGGCAAGGGATATTCCGGCTGACCGAATCGCCAGTTCCATGTAGTCAGAGGTGGTCATCTTTTTCTCTCCAGCCATTCAATTCGTTGCTCAAGCAACCGAACATCTGCTTTTATTTCGCCAATCACCCTCATGTGATCCATGCTTGTTGGAGGAGTCTTCATGTCAGACTCTATTTCTGCGATGGTTTCGTTAAGCCGGTCAATGCGGTCTTTAACAACATCCAGATCTGACTCGGCAGCAAGAGCATCTAGATCACTCTGTGCTTCCTGCAACGATCGAACGTCGCCTCGTAAGTCGTAATAAGCGCCAGCCAAAGCTAGTGCCTGGGTGAGTAGAAATACGCTTAGACCAACCGCTGCCTTTAGGGGGATCTTTTGCTCGACAAGACCCCGCTCCTGAGAGCTGTCCAGGGCCTGCTCCACCGCATCCTTGACCGTCGCAATCGTCTTCGTAGTGCTCCACTTTGGATCGTTTTGATTCACTCACCAGAGCCCTCCGCAGAGTCATCGTCGTCACTACTGTCATCGTCATCAACAACAACCGGCTGGACCTTAACGTCTTGCCAATGGATAAACGCCATAGAGGAAAGAACGGCGAGGATCCCAATAAGAGCTAACAACTCTTGCTTATCACGCATCGTCAATCACCAGCTCAAAATGGGGGGCGTCGAAGAAGCTTTCTGTGAATCGCATGTCGCCGTTCCAGTCAGCGCCAAGCCTCAGCTTGATGCCCATCTGATTGGCAATTCCCTTGATGTAGTAAGCGCAAGCGATGAATCGCTCCCGGTCCTGCCAGTCGATTGGATAAGGGGCAACATCAACGGCAAGGCTGGGCTTGTGGTTGTGCTTAGACATCTTGCCAGGAGAGCCGTCCAGCTTGCTCTTGCCCTGGCGAAACAACTCTGCCTGCCGCTCAACACTACGGTGCCCCTCCAACACCGTAATGTCGATGTGCTTAATAACCTCAAGCATCAACCTTCTAAGGTCTGAGTGGCAACCCTCAAGGCGGTCAAGCGATGTCTTGCTGAACCTGGGCATTACTACCTCGCAGGAATAATCACTCGACCGTCAGGGTCGTGCTCATGTGTCGCGATGTTCTGCCCCATACAGTCAATCTTTGCCTCAATACCCTTAAGCATAAAAAACACCTTACCCGCCCATGCAACGGCCCCGGCGAACCCGAAAAGTAACCCGGTCACAATTGGCCAAGCCTCTGAAAGGATATGGAGGAAGTTCATCAGGAAAGGGACCCAAACAGCTTAATGTTTTCAAACATCAGATTTTGCGAGTAAGTAGAGAAGCAGGCGTAGAGGTTGCCGTTGGTCGCGATGTCGATCTGGCTGGCGAAGGTGTGAACATCTGTCGAGCTTGACCAGTCGTCGTCGCTGTATTGCAATTTAACCGTGTTGCTGCTCCATGAAATACGCACCGAGCGATCAGCCGCGACCAGTGGCGCTGAGCCAAGGTTGCCGCCGCTGGAGTGAGAGAACACCGCGTCGGGACTGTTAACCCAATCGCCAGCAGCCAGAGATGTTCCGCCGTGATTGTAAAAGGCCCAGCGCTGGCAGTTGCGCGTGTCGTTGGCGTTCAGCAGATTGTCCAGCCCCGCAGCGGTGAAGTCGCTCTTGTAACAAAGGCCAGCCATCTGGAAGCCACCAGTGTCTGAGTTGGTGAACTCAAGATACCCGCTCGATCCGCTGGTGATCTCCTTGTCAATCCTGGCATAGCCACCATTACCTCCAGACCAACCATTCCATGCCAGCGTCTGATACAGCCCGGTCTTGCCGGAGACTGTACCGAACGCCATATGCGCGGTACCCGACGATCCGTCGTATGCGTAGATGTCGGCGAAGTCGCTAATGCTGGTTGGCGTGAACAGAAGCTCGGTGATTGTGGCCGTTGCGGTCAGCGTGCCGAGGTTGCTTCCCGTGTGACTGTAAGCCGTTATCGTCATCGACTTAGCTGAGCCGTCAACATACTTCGGCTGAATCGCAACCTCGATACCCCGGCTGCCTGAAGAGAGAGTACCTTTAAACGCTATATATAGATAATCGCTATCGTTGGTTAGCGCGTCAAAGCTCTGCTGATTGTCGAGGTCTTCGCCTTCCACCTGAACAAGATCGAACGCAGCGGTGTCGCCCGTGCAGTGCAAGCGAACAAACCCAGCGGTGCCGGTGGCGTCCGCGTAGCTGATAATGAACGCATCAGGAGTGGTCGATCCGCCCCAGTTGCCCGTGCCGCTGGTCGCCCCACCACCCTTCCAGGCAGGAGCGTCCACGGTGCCGATGTCAGAAGATGTCGGCAGGTAAACAGTGCTCTTCTTGAGGATAACCTCAGAGCTAGTGATAGAGGGATGAGAACGCTTTACACCCATGTCTTACTCCGAACCAATTTCAGGACAATCAAACCAGCCGTCCCCCTCCAGAGACGACGCAGACACCAAGGCAACCCTCTCCTCCTCCGTAATGTAGGAAAAAGCGCTAGCCATCTTCTCAGTAGAAGGGTTCCATATGTCGCAAATAAGTAACGCCCACTCGCCCCTAGCGGGATGCTTAAGCGGTTGTGCGTACTTAACCGTAGCCGTTTCTGGACTTGGATAACCAAGCTTTGAAGAAAGCTCTGACTCCCTGCTGCTAGCGGCTTCCTCTGAGTCAAACAGTAAGTACAT
>CEUY01046354.1_pt1 | contig 14719 bp, 12 predicted proteins | sample 361481 | NCBI WGS metagenome assembly CEUY01 (sample SAMEA2622737, study PRJEB7988) | marine metagenome | isolation source: saline water (ENVO:00002010), including
AAACGGGGAGACCATCGAGCAGGCAGCCATGCGTGAGACCCTCGAGGAAGCCTGCGCCCGGGTAGACATTCAAGGCCTGTATGCCGTGTTCAACATTCCCCACGTTAACCAGGTCTATATGATTTTCCGCGCCCAATTAAGCGATGGGGAATTCGCGCCCGGCGAGGAAAGCCTTGAGACTGAGCTTTTTGATGAAGACCAGATTCCCTGGTCAGAAATGGCTTTTCCGGTGGTGATCCAGTCCCTGCGTCGGTATTTTTCAGACCGGCCCAATAATCACTTTCCGCCTTTTGTGGATACGGTCACCCCGATACGGCGCTAGGCCGCAGCTCGCAACTTCAGTTCAGCACTTCAAGCTCCGGCGGGATATCCGGGGGACTCGTCGGAAGATCCAATTTCTGCAGCAGATCCTTGAGTGCGCCCTGTACCGCCTCTTCCATGGTCGGGTGATAGAAAGGTTTGCGCAGCAACTCCAGTACCGTCATCTTTTCACCGATGCACCACGCAAGCAGGTGTGCCAGATGTTCGCCTCTTTCCGCGATCACCGTCGCTCCCAGCAGCACACCGCTACTCTTTTCGGCGTAAAGGCGAATAATGCCCCGGTTGGCACCCATGAGCAGTGCGCGGCCTACCGGGCCAAGGCGCATCTCGCCGGTCTCGATCTGATCAGGATCGAGTGCGTCATACGGCGTGCCGACCGTGCAGATATTCGGTGAACTAAAGGTAATCGCCAACGGCGTTTTGCGGGCAAACGCGATGCTCTCGTCGCGGGCCGCGTTGTAGCCTGCGATACGGCCTTCAGCCGCGGCTTCGTGCAGCACCTGATCGGAGCCGCTGATGTCTCCGGCGATAAATACCCGGCTGTCACCGCAGCGCATGGTTGTTGGATTAAAGACCGGGATGCCCTGATCATCAAGTTCAACGCCTGCGTTCTCAACTGACAGCCAATCCAGATTGCTTCGCCGGCCCATCGCTGCGAGTACCTTGTCAACGACCACGGACTGCTCGCCGGCACTCACGCGAATCCGTCCCGCTTCGTCCTGCAGTTCAGCAGCGTGTCCGAGCCACAGGGGAAAAGCCCGCGACATCACTTCGATCGCGCTTTGTCGGGCGCTCGGATCAGACAGTCCGGCAAGGGTTTGTGCTTGGTCAATCCCGGTCACGGATATGCCGAACTGCGCCAGCGCCTGACCGAGTTCCAAACCGATAATGCCAAGACCAATCACGGCGACGGCTTCCGGCAGGTCTTCCTGCTCAAACAGGGTATCGCTGGTGAGAATCCGATCGCCAAAATCTACCCACGCCGGCGGGACAACGGGACGGGTTCCGGACGCGATGATGATGTTCTCAGCCTGGATGACTTCATCGCCGACCTGCAGCCTGCCGGGCTCAACGAAACGCGCATAGCCATCGAGAAGCTCTTGTTCCATCTGGTCGGTGCTGTTCCCCAATACCCGGTCTACCAGAATATCGCGCAGGTCCCGAACGTGTTCGAGAACGTCCGGCAGGTTGGCAGACAATCCTTCCCCGCCCTCGATGCCTTCGCGATCAAACAATTGGCGGCGATGCAGGTCATGCCCCACCTGGATCAGCGCTTTAGAGGGCATGCACCCTACTCGCGCGCAGGTCGTCCCGAGTTCACCGCCGTTAATCAGTACAAAAGACTTGTTCGCCTGTCGAACCTGGCTGACGGCAGCGAGACCTGCTGTCCCGGCGCCAATGATGGCGACATCAACATTTCGCTCCATGAATCTGACTCTAAATAGTGGCTATTCGATCTGATCGAGCAGATCTGCAAGTTGCGTTAGATCCTCTACGACCAAATGGGGAGCGGTCTCCTGCGACCACGTCGCTTCCGCCCGGTTGACCCAGGCGCCTTTCAGCCCTGCCTGCTGGGCGCCGACAACATCCTCCACAGGATGATCCCCCACATGCAGTACTTCGGAAGGCTTGGCGGAAAGGAGATCGCAGGCCATCGCGAAAATCGCGGCATTCGGTTTTTTGACTCCGGCTGTCCGGGCGCTGATCTGGCCCTGAAAATACTGGGCGATGCCCAGCCGGGAAATATCCGCGTTCCCATTTGAGAGCGCAACCAGGGGAAACCGGTCGCTTAACCGGACTAGCGCCGGAACCACATCCGGATACAGCGTCACGTCGTGACGAAGATCCAGAAACCGTTCGATGAGATCATGAGACGCCTCGGGGTCATAGCCGTGACGCTCAAGCAACAACTCAAAGGAGAGCCTGCGTAACTCAGTCAAGTCGTGGGCCAGATCCGGGCGCTGCTCGTAAATCTCAGTCCGCTGAAGCCGCAGATCACCTGCACCATGGGTTTCACCGATACGGGGAAATGTTTTGCAGATGTGGTCATGCAAGGTCTTCTCCGCCCGGTCTATGACCGGCCAGATTGCCCACAACGTATCGTCGAGGTCAAAGGAAATCGCGCGCAGTGTTTTCATACAGACAGGATCGGCGCAAGCGCGCCGCGTAACTGGGCGACACACGACATGATTGGCCCAACCAGTTCAATACTGCACACGGCCCGACCCCGATCGGTCAACACCGCGCGGTCGCCCTCCGCTTGGGCATGATTCAGATGCGCAAACCCGAAGTCCTCATCAAAGATATCAAGATCGTATTCCGGCACCGACCGCACAAAAAGAAACAGGCCATGGGGACTGCCGCCTTTGTGCAACTGACCGGTCGAGTGAAGATATCGGGGACCGGGATTCAGCGTAACCGGTATGGCAAAGTGTTCACGCACGGCCTGACCAAACTCTTCCAACACATCAAAAAGTGCGGGCTCATCCGGCAGATAGGCCAGGATGGCTAGATAACTTTCCTGCCCTGCAGAAGCTAACGATATACCAAAAGCTTCCGGGGTCAGTGGCGTCCCAGATCCCAGCGCGCCTTCCCCGTCCAGCAACTGGCGGGTGACCGCTTTGGTCGCGGCGACGTCGGGCTCGTCGAAAGGATTGAGCTGCATAGCCGCACCAGCGACCGCCACCGCAAAACACCATCGGAAAAACTCTCGGCCGAGGTCTGCTTCTTTCTCAAGTGTAATCCGCTGCGTCGGGACCCCGTCATCATCCGCCTCCGGGTAGCGCTGCCAGAAAGTCCCATTGGTGCTGGCGCCAAGAATCACTCTCGCAGCACGGGATCCCGGTGCCGAAGCGTCCGTATCATTCAAAGGCAAGATACCTTTGCCTGCCTTGCCTGTACTCTCAGCGATGAGTTGCTCAACCCACGAGCCAAACGCCCGGTATTGTTCATCGATACATAACTGCAGACAATCGCGCCCGGCGAGAGATTGCTCCGCAAGCCAGCTTCCGAGTGCAAGGCCAGGATTGTTTGACGCCTCATCGGCGTTGCACTGCTCGGCCATCTGCAAGGCGCTGTGCGCGACCGCCCCAAGATCCATTCCCAACAGTGCCCCTGGCGCCATCGCAAAAGGAGTCAGCGCCGAAAAGCGCCCTCCGACATCAGGTAAACCCTCAAGGCAATCAAGAAAATGGCGTTGCACCGCAAAATGCATAAGGGGGCTGCCCGGATCCGTGATGGCAACGCATTGCCCGCCGGGTTCAGCCACGCCCTGCTCCTCCAGGTTATCCAGCACCCAGGTACACAAGGTCTGCACCTCGATCGTGGAGCCGGACTTTGATGAAAAAACAAAGAGAATCCGCGACCACGCCCGGTTTCCCAACGCTTGGGTGATAGCATCCGGGTGAGTGTTGTCGAGAATGGTCAAAGACAGCCCATCACCGACCGGCCCGAAGACTTCGGCCAGTACTTCAGCCGCGAGGCTTGAGCCTCCCATCCCAATAAGAACCACCTGAGAAAAGCCGCGAGCGCGAATGTCCCCGGCCCAATCGGTTAACGCGGCCTGGTTGTCCGCGAGCCAGCGGGGGCTATCCAGCCAACCGAGACGATCCCGAATCGCTGACCGGACCCCATCATCGCCCGGCCAGAGCGCGACGTCGCGTTCCCACAGTCGCCCGGCAAGAGATACAGAAGATACTTGGCTCAACGCTGCACCAACTGCTTGATCACGTTACCCAACGGTCGCAATGGCTCCGCCCGAATCGAGTCAGCCGGCCCTCAGGCTGCGAGCGGCCCGGCAGCCTTCACGGCGTCCGGCAGGTCATCAGCGTACTTGGCAAAGTTCTCCTGAAAGAGTCCGGCCAGTTTCCTGGCCTGGGCATCATAGGCATCAGCATCAGTCCAGGTATTTCGCGGATTCAGCACATCGGCCGGAACGCCGGGACATTCGGTCGGCACCTGGAGTCCGAAAATCGGATCCGTTTCAGTGGCCACGCCATCCAGCTTTCCATCGAGCGCAGCGTTTACTATCGCACGGGTGTGGTGAATGGCCATTCGCTGACCCGTGCCGTAGGCACCGCCCGTCCATCCGGTATTGATGAACCACACTTTCACGCCGTGGGTTTCGATGTTTTCCCCAAGCAGTTTTGCGTACTGCCGCGGATGCAAGGGCAGGAAAGGGCCGCCAAAACAGGGGCTGAACGTCGGTGACGGCTCGGTGACGCCTTTTTCCGTACCGGCCACTTTCGCGGTATAGCCGTTGATAAAGTGGTACATGGCCTGTGCCGGCGACAGTTTCGCTACCGGCGGCAGCACGCCGAAGGCGTCACAAGTCAAAAAGACAATATTCTTCGGCTGACCGCCCTGACCGGTCGAGGAGGCATTCGGGATCTGGGAAATGGGATACGAAGCGCGGGTATTTTCTGTGAGCGAGCCATCATCCAGATCGATGGCGCGGGCTGATTCATCCAGCACCACATTCTCCAGAATCGTACCGAAGGTGCGTGTGGTCTGGAAGATTTCCGGCTCCTGCTCGGCAGACAGTTTGATCACTTTGGCGTAACAACCCCCCTCGAAATTGAAGATGCCGTTCTCGCTCCAGCCATGCTCGTCATCGCCGATGAGGGTCCGAGATGCATCAGCCGACAGCGTCGTCTTGCCCGTACCGGACAGACCGAAAAACACCGCCGTGCTGCCATCGTCCCCGATGTTGGCCGAGGCATGCATCGACAGCACGCCCTGGCGGGGCAGCAGGTAATTCATGACACTGAAGATCGATTTTTTGGTCTCGCCCGCGTAACTCGTACCGCCGATGATGACAAGCTTTTTGGCAAAGTTGACGATGATGAAGGTAGGCGAATTGGTCCCGTCCACCGCAGGATCTGCGGAGAAGCCGGGCGCATTGATCACGGTAAAGCCCGGCTCATGGCGGGCCTGCTCTTCGTCTGACCCAACAATAAACATGTTGCGCGCAAAAGCGCTGTGCCAGGCGAGTTCGTTAATGATACGAACCGGCAGACGGCGGTCGGGATCCGCGCCGGCAAAACAATCCTGCACGTACCATTCTTTGCCTTCAAGATAATCGGCCATTCGCACAAAAAGTGCATCGAAGTGTTCGGGGCTGTAGGGCACATTCACTTTGCCCCACCAGATCTCGTTCTCGGTGGTTTCGTCCCGCACGACAAACTTGTCATTAGCGGAACGACCGGTGTGTTGTCCGGTGTTGACGGCCAGCGGCCCGAAACGGGTGAGCGCCCCCTCGCCTTTACGGATGGCGTGCTCGATGAGGGCAGCCTGGGTCAGGTTCCAGTGGACAGCCTTCGGATTGTGCAGGCCATGGTTTTCAAGGCCATAAGCACTATGGGCTTTGGCTTCGGTCATGATGACTCCTTTGTCGTGATCCCATCAACTATAAGCCTGATCACGATGCCAAGATATTATGGTTATTGGCGCCTCGCGGGCACGCGGCCGGTTCGGCACCGTGTTTCCGACGGGACAGCAGGTTGGCGGGTTCGGTTGATGCCGGACCCTAAACCGCACTGACGCGGTCGAGTGGCATTGTCGTTTAATCAGGCGGGGCAGTCAGTCGGGGAAATGCTTCAGTAAAGGGTTCAGTATAGCAACTTTTCCAGCTCTAGCCTTCTTCAGGCGCAACCCAGCCCTCCGGCTCATCACCCCCATCACCGAAAAGAAACGCGGTCATCTGTGCTTCGAGGTAGGCCCGGTGCTCCGGGTTGATGGGGCTCAATCGCTGCTCATTGATCAGCATGGTCTGTCGGGACAGCCATTGCTGCCAGCCTTCGTTCGAGACCTCTCGCAGGATACGCTGACCGAGGTCTCCGGGCCACGGTGCACTGGCCATCGGCTCGGACGGGCGATTCAGCACCACGCATTGAATTTTGTCATTCATGTTCCTTATCCAGTCTTATCCAGTTGTTCCAGCAATTGCTTCACGGGGGCAGCCAGACCCCGCCTTCCGGGGGCGCCGGGAGTGATCCACACACGATCCTTGCCCTCGATTTTAGCGCCCGCGGCGTGACTCACCCGCAGGGGCCGCGGATGGATCTTCAAGACATAATGGGTGAAGCCGTGACGCATCACCGGCAATGCCTTAGACCCGGTAGCCCGGATATGGAACCTATGCTGACACCAGTGCACCGGCTTTTCACCCAATGAGCACTCCGGAAACCCCCAGAGGCCTCCCCAGAGGCCTGAGGCAGGCCGGCGCTCAAGCAGTACCCGCCCTTTTGGATCCGTCAAGATGATAAAGATCACCTCCCGGGTGGGTCTGGCCAGCTTGTTGCCGCGCGTTGGGAACGCGTCCGGCGTACCCAATGCGTAGGCCTTGCAGCCGCCAACGAGGGGGCACACCCTGCACTGCGGTTTGCTGCGGGTGCACACCAGTGCGCCCAGATCCATCATCGCCTGATTAAACGGCGCAGCTAGGGTATCACGTTTGGGCAAGACCGCCTCGGCATGCTGCCACAGGGCCGCTTGGATATCCTTGCGCGAGATCTCGCCAGCCACCGCGAAGTACCTTGCCAACACCCGACGGACGTTGCCGTCGAGGATGGGGTGACGTTGGTCGCTGGCCAGACTCAGTATAGCCCCGGCAGTAGACTTACCGATCCCCGGCAAAGCCAAGACGCTCCCGAACTCATCCGGGAACACACCGTCATGTTCTTTTAAAATAATCCGCGCTGCACGATGCAGATTGCGGGCCCGCGCGTAGTAACCCAGTCCCGTCCAGTAACTCAACACCGTATCGCCCCTGGCTCTGGCCAGCGTCACCACATCTGGAAAGCGGCGAATAAAACGCTCATAGAATGGAATCACGGTCGCCACCTGGGTTTGCTGCAGCATGATTTCTGAAACCCACACCCGGTAAGGATCGCCCTTGACCTGCCAAGGCAGGTCGTGACGGCCGTGCTGGCGGTACCAGCGCAATACCGCCCGGCCGAAGTGGCGGATGGTATCGGGCGGTCTTGCCGTAGCCCCGGAAGGTGGCGGCTTCACACCCATCGAATCAGGTCCCATGAGGGCATGACGATGCCCAAAGATATAATGAGTCGGTCATGAGATGGTTTCTGTTTATCTGGCTCGCCCTAAGCCCCCTGCCGGCGCTGACCGCAGAGGTGTTGCGCGCCCATGCCATTTCCATGTTCGACTCCGAGACACCCCGTTACCCCGCCGACTTTAATCATTTTGATTACGTTAATCCCGATGCCCCCAAAGGAGGCAGTTTACGGCTTGCTGCCCAGGGGAGTTTTGACAGTTTTCACCCCTTTATTCCCAAGGGTAACGCGGTCAGTACCGGCGCGGTGGAAACCCTGCTGGTCACGAGTGCGGACGAGCCTTTCACTGGTTACGGCTTGATTGCCGAATCCATTGAATGGCCCCGTGACCGTTCCTGGGTGATTTTTCATATTCGTCCTGAGGCGCGCTGGCACGATGGCACCGCCATCACTGCCGAAGATGTCGCCTGGTCTTTTGAAACCCTGGTCAGTCAGGGTAACCCTCAGTACCGGTTCTATTACGGCGCCGTCGGGTCCGTGGAAGCGCTGGATGCCGCGAGGGTGCGGTTTACTTTCAGCGAATCGAATAACCGCGAGTTGCCTCTTATTGTGGGCCAGTTGCCGATTCTGCCCAAACACTACTGGGCCACCCGGGACTTTGGCGCCACGACACTGGACCCCCCGTTGGGCAGTGGGCCTTACCAGATCCGCGATTTTGAAGCGGGCCGGTTTACGATCCGGGAGCGCGTTGAAGATTACTGGGGTCGGGATCTTGCGGTACGCCGGGGGCTGCAGAATTTTCAGACCATCCGGACCGACTTCTTCCGTGATGCAACACCGATCCGGCTGGCGCTCAAGGCCGGGGATATCGATTTTCGGCTGGAGAATCAGGCGAAAGCCTGGGCGGAAGACTACAACGTGGCCGTCGTCGAGAAAGGCTGGCTGAAAAAAGAACTGGTTGCAAACAAAAGGCCGACCGGTATGCAGGCCTTCGTCATGAATACCCGCCGCGCGCAGTTTTCCGACCCACGGGTCCGCGAAGCGCTCGCGCTTGCCTTTGACTTTGAGTGGACCAACCGGAATCTCTTTAACGGTCAATACACTCGAACCCGCAGTTACTTCTCCAATTCGGATCTTGCTGCCCGGGGTAAACCCGAGGGCGAAGAACTCGCCGTACTGGAACCGTTTCGCGGCCAAGTGCCACAGGCGGTTTTCGGTGAGGCCTACGCCCCGCCGGTGACGGACGGCAGCGGCTGGCTGCGCGACAACCTGCGCCGGGCCAATGCCCTGCTCCAGGACGCGGGATGGGCGGTTCAGGATCTCCAACTGGTGCATGCGGACACCGGGACGCCTTTTCGCTTCGAGATCCTGCTTGTGAGCCCCGCCTTTGAGCGCATTGTGCTGCCTTATGTTCGCAACCTGAAACGGCTGGGGATCGAGGCCAAAGTGCGCCTGGTAGACGAGAACCAGTACATCAACCGCTTTCGCCAATTCGACTTCGACATGATGGTGTGGGTCTGGGGTCAAAGTGAAACACCCGGCAACGAGCAGTACGAATACTGGAGCCAGGCGGCAGCGGACTCGGCGGGCAGCCGGAATCTTGCCGGGGTACGCGATCCGGTGGTGGATGAACTCATTGGCCTGATGCTGCGCTCAGACTCCCGCGAGCAACTTAACCAGCGGACCCGCGCGCTGGATCGGGTGCTGTCATGGGGTCATTATGTTGTCCCACACTGGCACATCCGGGCTGACCGGGTACTTTACTGGGACAAGTTCGGGATGCCGAAGACACCGGTGCGCACGGGCGTCATGACGGACCGATGGTGGTTCGACGACGAACGCGCCAGCGCCCTGGAAACACAACGGCAATAACCCGCCCCACCCTCGCACGATCATGAGCACCTATATCATCCGCAGACTGCTGCTGATGATTCCCACGCTGTTTGCGATCATGGTGATCAATTTTGTGATCATCCAGGTGGCTCCAGGGGGCCCGGTGGAGCAGATCATTTCGCAGCTCACCGGAGTCGGTGCCGACATGACCGAACGGGTCACGCGCACCGGCGCGAGTGAGACCCTGTCGACTACGGGCAGCAGTGACGCGTTCGGCGGCAAGTACCGCGGCGCCCAGGGTCTTGATCCGGATTTCATTGCTGAACTCGAGGCCCGTTTTGGCTTTGACAAGCCTTTGCATGAACGCTTCTTCAGCATGATGAAGCAGTACCTGATGCTCGACTTCGGTGAAAGTTTCTACCGTGACCGCTCGGTCGTGGAACTGGTGCTCGACAAGATGCCGGTATCCATCTCGCTCGGGATATGGACCACGCTGCTGGTGTATCTCATCTCAATTCCGCTGGGCATCTCCAAGGCGGTTCGCGACGGGACCCGCTTTGATATCTGGACCAGCGTGCTGGTGGTCCTCGGCACCGCCATTCCCAGTTTTCTCTTTGCGGTCTTCCTGCTGGTGGTTTTTGCCGGCGGCAGTTATCTCGACTGGTTTCCCCTGGCCGGGCTTACCTCAGAGAACTGGGAGATGCTGTCCTGGCCATCACGTATTCTGGATTACTTCTGGCATATCGCCCTGCCGGTGCTGGCCATGACCATTGGCGGCTTTGCGACGCTCACCATGCTGACCAAAAACTCTTTTCTTGACCAGATCAATCAGCAGTACGTGCTCACCGCGCGGGCAAAGGGCTTGAGCGAGCGCCGGGTGCTTTACGGTCATGTATTCCGCAATGCCATGCTCATCGTGATCGCCGGCTTTCCCAGCGCGTTTATCGGCATTCTCTTCACCGGCTCACTGCTCATTGAGATCATCTTCTCTCTGGACGGGCTTGGCCTGCTCGGCTTCGAGGCAGCCTTCGCTCGGGACTATCCGGTGATGTTCGGCACGCTCTTTTTCTTCTCGCTGCTCGGGCTTGTAATGAGTCTGATCGGCGACCTCACCTATACCCTCGTTGATCCACGGATCGATTTTGAAAGCCGGGACACCTAGATGGACAGTCAAGGACTTAGCCCCCTGACACGACGAAGACTGCATCATTTCCGGGCGAACCGGCGCGGCTGGTGGTCGATGTGGATCTTTCTGATCCTGTTTATCGTGTCACTCTTTGCCGAATTTGTTGCCAACGACAAGCCCTTTGTCGTGGTGTACCGGGGCGAGGTCTATATGCCGATTTTCAAGGCTTATCCCGAGACCACATTCGGCGGGGACTTCCTGACCGAGGCAGATTACCGCAATCCGTTTCTTGCAGACCTTATTGATGCCGAAGGCTGGATGCTCTGGCCGCCGATCCGCTATCACCACCAGACTGTGGCCTGGGACCTTCCCGTCCCTGCCCCTGCTCCGCCTGATGATCAGCATTGGCTCGGCACCGACGATCAGGCACGGGATGTACTCGCCCGGGCCATTTACGGCTTTCGGATTTCAGTCCTGTTTGGCTTCACCCTGACCCTGATCAGCGCCGTGATCGGTGTGGCCGCCGGCGCGGTGCAGGGCTACTTCGGCGGATGGACCGACCTTTTGGGCCAACGCTTCATCGAAGTGTGGTCCGGGCTGCCAACGCTGTACCTGCTGATCATCCTTGCCAGCGTGGTAGAACCCAACTTCTGGTGGCTGCTGGGTCTACTGTTACTGTTTTCCTGGATGGGCTTTGTCGGTGTGGTGCGCGCCGAGTTCCTCAGAGCCCGTAATTTCGAATATGTCCGTGCCGCCCAGGCACTCGGTGTCAGCAACACCGTCATCATGTTCCGGCACCTGCTGCCAAACGCCATGGTCGCCACGATCACGTTCATGCCCTTTACCCTCGCGGGCTCCGTCACCGTGCTGACCTCGCTCGATTTTCTCGGCATCGGCCTGCCGCCCGGGTCCGCATCGCTGGGTGAACTGCTTGCTCAGGGTAAAGCAAACCTGCAGGCGCCCTGGCTCGGGTTCACCGGGTTCTTCGTCATCGGACTGATGCTGAGCCTGTTGATATTTGTTGGTGAAGCGGTCCGCGATGCCTTTGATCCGCGCAAGGCCATCGATTCGTGATGAATAGCGTCCCGCCTCCCCGCCCGTTGCTCGAGATTCGTCACCTGTCCGTGCGATTTGCGGCTCCGAACAAACAGATTGATGCGGTTAAAGACGTCTCGCTCACCATTGACGCGGGTGAGCGGGTTGCGCTGGTCGGCGAATCCGGATCAGGCAAATCCGTGACGGCTGCTTCCATCCTGGGACTGCTGCCCTATCCGCGGGCCAGCCATCCCGGCGGCAGTATTCTGTTTGAAGGGAAAGAGCTGCTTGGGGCCGACGAGAACACACTGCGGGGCGTGCGGGGCGGACGCATCGGCATGATCTTCCAGGAGCCCATGCTGTCTTTGAACCCGCTGCACACGGTCGAAAAACAGATCTGTGAAACCCTGATCCTGCACAAAAAATTGAAAGAACACGACGCGCGCCAGCGCGCATTGCAGATACTGCAGCAGGTACGGATCCGGGATCCGGAGCGTCAACTAAAATCCTGGCCGCATCAGCTTTCCGGCGGCCAGCGTCAAAGAGTCATGATCGCCATGGCGCTTGCCAACGAGCCCCGGCTCCTGATTGCCGATGAACCGACAACAGCGGTCGACGTCACCACACAGGCGCAGATTCTTGCGCTCCTCGATGAGCTCTGCGCACAACTCAGTATGGCGCTGCTCCTGATCACGCATGATCTAGGGGTGGTGCGTAAGACCGCCGATCGGGTTTATGTGATGCAGGGAGGCAAGGTGGTGGAATCCGGCAATACGGATCAGATTTTTGAGACCCCCGCACAGGCATACACCCGGACACTGATTGAGTCAGAACCCAAAGCCCGGCGAGCGGCGGGCGCAGCACCGGGCGAGACACTTCTTGAAGCGCATGAGCTCGGCGTGTGGTTCGGTGTGCGCAAGGGTCTCTTGCGACGCACGGTCGATCATGTTCGGGCGGTGGATGGTGTCAGTCTGACACTGTATCCCGGGCGCACCGTGGGCGTGGTGGGCGAAAGTGGCTCAGGCAAAACGACCCTGGCGTTGGCGCTGCTGCGGCTCACCGAAAGCCGCGGGGCAATCCGCTTTAAAGACCAGCGTATCGACGGCCTGTCCCGTAACGCGCTACAGCCCCTGCGCCGTGCAATGCAGATCGTCTTCCAGGACCCCTATGGCAGCCTCAGCCCGCGCATGAGCGTCGGTGACATTGTGGCTGAAGGCCTTGAAGCACACGGTCTCGTTGAGAGACCCCATCAGGATTCCAGGGTTATCGAGGCCCTGCAGGAAGTCGGGCTAGATCCTGATACCCGACTGCGCTACCCCCATGAATTTTCAGGCGGGCAGCGCCAGCGGATCGCGCTTGCCCGGGCGCTTATCCTGAAACCTGAACTGATCGTTCTGGATGAACCCACATCCGCACTCGACCGGGCAGTGCAGTCACAGATGATTGACCTGCTGCTTCGACTGCAGGAAACATACGGGCTGAGCTATCTTTTTATCAGTCATGATCTTCGAGTGGTCCGCGCACTCGCGGACGAGATCATTGTGATGCGCTCGGGCCAGGTGGTGGAGCAAGGCAGAGCGGAGCAGATCTTCTGTGCACCGGAAGATGACTACACCCGCTCACTGATCAAGGCGGCAATGGATTTTGAGGTCTGGAACGACGGGGCACTCAGGCAGTGACGTGCGACCGCGGATTAGGAACCGGCTGACCCGGTGCCGTGTGCCACGTATCCATAATGGTACAAAGCCGTAACAATCCGTCACTTAAAGCGGCAGGACCAGGCTGGAGAATCTCCGCCGACTTGATCTCATAAAGCGCGTTGTTTTTGACTGCCGGGATCTCGGACCATCCCGGGCGGGCCGCCACCTTTTCGGGCCGGAACTTCTTGCCGCACCACGACCCGATAATGATGTCGGGCTGTCGGCGAATCACTTCTTCTGGGTCGGCAATGATCCGGCTCTTGCCATCCGGACACTGCGCGAGTTCGGGGAAGATATCCTGCCCGCCGGCTATCTCAATCAGTTCCGAAACCCAGCGGATCGCGGAAATCTGGGGAGCGTCCCATTCTTCAAAATACACCCAGGGGCGTGGCGTCCGTGCCAGTCGCTTGGCGCGGGCAAGATTTGCCCGGCATTCAGCAATCAGAGCTTCGGTCGGCTCGAGGGCGCCCACCATGGCACCCAGCGTTTTCATCATGTCCAAAATGCCGTTGACCGAGCGGTGGTTAAACACCATGACACTCACCCCTGCACGAATCAGTTCCTGAGCGATATCAGCCTGCAGATCTGAAAAACCCAAAACCAGATCGGGTGACAACGCAAGAATCCGGTCGATGCGCGCGCTGGTAAACGCGCTGACCCGGGGTTTTTCCTTGCGCGCCTGTGGCGGCCTGACCGTAAACCCCGAGATGCCGACAATTCGATCGGCCTCACCGATCCGGTAAAGCGTCTCGGTGGTCTCCTCGGTCAGGCAGATAATCCGGCTCGGCAAACGGGCTTCCATAGTACTGGATCATAGCGGCTTTGGGTTGGGCAAGGCATTCCGTTCGGGCGGAAAAACGCCGCTGTCGCCGGCACGTTGTTAATCGGTTATGGTAGCCCCTAAAGGCCAACGGAAAAGTGCTATGGCAAAGCAAGCAGGCGGTAATATCAGCGTGACCGCTCTGGCGCAGGTACGAATCCTGGCGACCCTATCAGAAGAGGCGCTGGCCAAGCTCGCAGAGAAATGCACCTGGTCGCGCCACGACAGCGGCAGTGAAGTCCTTGCTGAGGCTGAGCCCTCTAACGAGGTGTACCTCATCTGCAGCGGACGTGTCAGCGCTAAGACCTTCTCGGATGCGGGTAAGGAGATCACGTTTGCCGAGTTGGTCCAGGGTGACATCTTTGGTGAACTCTCTGCACTTGATGGCCAGCCACGATCCAGTTTTGTGCTGACCCTGGAGGAGAGTCTGTTGGCCTCACTGTCGGCCACTGCCTTTAATGAGGTAATCGACTCACATCCCGACGTGATGCGGGCACTGATGATTGAACTCGCCGCAAGGTTGCGTCGGGCAGACGAGAAGGTTTTCGAGTTCAGTACGCTCAACACCAGCAATCGGATTCACGCCGAACTGCTGCGGCTGGCCCGTATGCATCCCGCAAAAGACGGGGTCGTGGAAATTACGCCGCCGCCTACCCATGCGGATCTCGCGAGCCGCACCAACACCACTCGAGAAAGCGTCACTCGCACGCTTAATCAATTGAAACAGGGTGGCCTCATCGAAGCCACCCGCCAGTGCTTGACAATCTTTGATCCGGACACCCTGACCCGACTGATTCGCGATTCAGAATCCGATTGAGTCGGCACTGTGCTGCAACGCTTCACAGGATAAAGCCGGTGCGGTGCTAAAATC
>CEUY01069799.1_pt1 | contig 14690 bp, 13 predicted proteins | sample 361481 | NCBI WGS metagenome assembly CEUY01 (sample SAMEA2622737, study PRJEB7988) | marine metagenome | isolation source: saline water (ENVO:00002010), including
AATTCTGCATCATCTACCATGTCAGCTTTATTCATAAAGACAACAATATAAGGCACACCCACCTGGCGCGCCAGTAGAATATGTTCCCGCGTCTGCGGCATAGGACCGTCAGCAGCAGATACCACCATAATGGCACCATCCATTTGTGCCGCACCAGTGATCATATTCTTAACGTAATCTGCATGCCCAGGACAGTCAACATGAGCATAATGGCGAGTATCCGTTTCATACTCAACATGAGAGGTATTGATAGTAATTCCACGCGCCTTCTCTTCCGGTGCAGAATCAATCTCAGCAAAACTTCTTGCTTCACCACCAGATTTCTTCGACAGCACCATCGTAATAGCTGCAGTCAGCGTAGTTTTACCATGATCTACATGGCCAATTGTACCTACATTTACATGCGGCTTCGTCCGCTCAAATTTATTTTTTGACATGACCCTTTCCTTTTCTTAACTACTACTATTTTTTATTAATAATTGCCTCGGCTACAGTCTTTGGAGCCTCTGAATAATGTTTAAATTCCATAGTATATGTTGCCCTCCCCTGCGTTGCCGAACGAAGAGATGTAGAATAACCAAACATCTCTGCTAATGGCACCTCTGCACTTACCACTTTAAGCCCAGGAAGGTCCTCCATACCCTGTATCATTCCACGACGGGAAGATAAATCACCAACCACATTACCCATATAATCTTCCGGAGTCTCTACTTCTACAGCCATCATTGGCTCAAGTAAAACAGGGCTAGCTTGCCTCATCCCATCCTTAAAAGCCATTGAAGCAGCCATTTTAAATGCATTTTCATTTGAATCGACATCATGATAGGAGCCATCATACAATGTAACCTTAATATCAACGACAGGGAACCCTGCTAAAACACCATTTGGCAATGTATCCTTAAGACCCTTCTCTACAGCCGGTATATATTCCCGGGGAACAGCACCACCTTTAATTAAATCAATAAATTCAAATCCTTTTCCGGTTTCATTTGGCTCCATTTTAAGCCATACATGCCCGTACTGACCACGCCCCCCAGATTGCTTAACAAATTTACCTTCCACTTCAATCTTTTTCCTAATTGCTTCGCGATAAGCAACTTGTGGGGCCCCCACATTTGCATCAACACTAAATTCGCGCCTCATACGATCCACAATAATCTCTAAATGTAACTCACCCATTCCAGATATAATTGTTTGCGCAGATTCTTGATCAGTATGCACCCTAAAAGAAGGATCCTCCTGCGCGAGTCTATTTAGTGCAAGACCCATTTTTTCCTGGTCCATTTTAGTCTTTGGTTCTACAGCAACATGAATCACAGGATCAGGAAAAACCATTTTTTCTAATGTAATTGCCTTATCTGGATCACATAACGTATCCCCTGTTACAGCTTCTTTCAAACCAACTGCCGCAGCAATATCACCTGCTCGCACCTCTTTAATTTCATCACGATTATTTGCATGCATTTGCAACAAACGTCCAATTCTTTCTTTCTTCCCTTTAATTGGATTGTAAATAGTATCTCCAGTAGTAACAACACCTGAGTAAACACGGAAAAATATTAATTGGCCCACAAAAGGGTCTGTTGCAATTTTAAAAGCAAGGCCTGCGAACGGCTCTTTATCATCAGCTTTGCGTTCTGTTGTTTCACCATCTTCTTCTTCACCAGTAACAGCCCGAATATCTACTGGTGACGGCATATAATCAATTACGGCATCCAACATAGCTTGAACACCCTTATTCTTAAAAGCAGTCCCACACAACATGGGCACTATTTCATTATTGATTGCACGAATTCGCAGCCCCTTCTTTATATCTTCAACAGATAAATTACCTTCCTCAAGATACTTATTCATAAGCTCTTCATTTGCCTCTGCAGCAGTCTCAAGCATCTTGTCATGCCAGTCTTTTGCATCTGCCAGCAAATTATCTGGAATATCACGCTCCTCGAATTTCATGCCTCGAGTCTTATCATCCCAGTAAATAGCCTTCATCTTAACTAAATCAACAACACCTTCAAATTTATCTTCTGCACCAATAGGCAGCTGAATAGGAACTGGGTGCGCTTTTAAGCGCACCTTCATCTGCTCATATACACGCATAAAATTAGCACCAGAACGATCCATTTTATTAATAAATGCAAGACGAGGCACTTTGTATTTATTAGCCTGACGCCAAACAGTTTCTGTTTGTGGCTGAACACCACCAACAGCACAAAAAACAGTGCATGCCCCATCTAAGACACGCAAAGATCGTTCTACCTCAATAGTAAAATCAACATGCCCTGGAGTATCAATAATATTAATACGATGAGCAGAGTAATCATTCTTCATCCCACTCCAAAAACAGGTAGTAGCAGCCGAAGTAATTGTAATCCCGCGCTCCTGCTCTTGCTCCATCCAATCCATTACTGCCGCACCATCATGCACTTCGCCAATTTTATGGGAGATACCTGTATAAAATAAAATACGCTCAGTGGTCGTAGTTTTTCCGGCATCTATATGCGCCATTATCCCGATATTACGGTACTTCTCAATTGGTGTTTTTCTTGACACAGTATCCCAGCCTTAAATATTTGAATTTACTTAATATCAAGAATGCGCAAATGACGCTAAGAGCAAATTAATATTAAAACCTATAGTGCGCAAATGCCTTATTTGATTCAGCCATGCGATGCACTTCTTCTCTTTTCTTAACTGCTCCACCGCGGCCTTCCGCAGCCTCAGATAATTCACCTGCCAAACGAGCATCCATCGACTTTTCACTTCTCTTTCGAGCCGCTTCACGTAACCATCGCATAGCCAAAGCATTCCGACGAATTGACCTAACCTCAACTGGAACTTGATAATTAGCCCCACCAACTCGCCGACTCTTTACTTCTACTATTGGACGAACATTTGATAATGCCTGGGTAAAAACCTCTATTGGATCTTTACCAGACTTTTGTTCTATCTGACTCATCGCACCATAAATAATCCGCTCTGCAACAGATTTCTTACCGCCTGTCATCAAAACGTTAACAAACTTTGAAACCTCTTTATTATGATATTTAGGGTCCGGCAAAATTTCACGCTTTGGTACCTCTCTCCTTCTTGGCATTCTCTAACCCCAGTTTAGATATAAAGCATAATATCTATCTATATTTATAGATATACTCACTTAAAACCTATATTTAATTAATTTGATTTATTTCTTTCAAGCTGCTTTTGGTTTTTTTGAACCATATTTTGAACGCGCTTGCTTTCTGTCTTTGACTCCAGCAGTATCAAGGCTGCCACGCACTGTATGATAACGAACACCAGGCAGATCTTTAACTCTCCCACCACGTATTAACACAACTGAATGCTCCTGCAAATTATGCCCCTCACCGCCAATATAAGTAGAAACTTCAAAACCATTTGTCAAACGAACTCTAGCAACTTTACGCAAAGCTGAATTTGGCTTCTTTGGTGTTGTTGTATAAACACGAGTACATACTCCTCTTTTTTGAGGGCTACTACCTAGTGCCGGAACCTTACTTTTTAAGTGCCTTGCCAAACGTGGCTTACGCACTAATTGATTAATTGTTGGCATTACAACTCCGCATTACAGCTCCCTAAAAAAACTAAAACGGCGATATCGCCGTCCATCTAAATTCATTTGTGATGTCTTATACTAACCACCCGTTACAGCCTATATGCCCGCAACCAAATTAACCACTGATTTTATGGGGTTTATCGTAGCATGTCAAGCTTATAAACGCACTTCGACCTTTTCTAACCACACACAAAATACAATCTATTTTAAATGCCAATTTGCAATCAATTAACCCTCTATCTCTGCATTTATTTTCTCTAACATTAATAATGGATCTTTAGCCTGAGTAATAGGCCTGCCAATAACCAAATAATCTGCGCCATTCTGAATTGCTATTTGTGGTGTTGCTATTCGATTCTGATCATCACTTAACGATCCTAATGGACGAATCCCTGGTGTAATTAAATTGAAATTAACACCCATTGTTTGTCTGAGCTGCGACGCTTCTAATGCAGAACACACTACCCCATCCAATCCACAACCACGCGCAAGCAAAGCTAATTTTTTCACCATATCCTCAGAATTACCATTAAACCCAATACTTTCCAAATCTCCTGTTCCCATACTTGTAAGTAATGTTACTGCAACAAGTTTAGTGCCTCCAAATGGCAATGCATCTCTAGCTGAAGCAAGCATCTTTTTTCCGCCTAGCGCATGAATATTAATCATCCATACACCAAGGTCTCCCGCCACCCTACAAGCACTCGCTACTGTATTTGGAATATCGTGGAACTTTAAATCAAGAAAAACTTCAAAGCCCATGCTCATAAGTTTCTCTACTATCCTAGGGCCAGTCGAGGTAAAAAGCTCCTTACCTATTTTTACTCGACATAGTTTTGGATCAAGTCTCTTTGCAAGCTGTAACGCTTGCCCTTCATTTGGAAAATCAAGCGCAACAATAATACATGGATCTTTCATACGTTAATTTCCATCTGCTCACTCCCACTAACAATATAGCAACATATTGATGTTTTATAATAAGCTTATTTAAGTTAATTATGGATTTTTATTATCTAATAATTTCTTTCTAACATTATTTATACTAAATTAAAAAAGTCTTGATTAAATTCTATTATCATAACTTAAACCACCAAACAAAAAAGGCATGATCACAAATCATGCCTTTTTTAAGTTCATATAGCTCTTGATCAATGCTTATAGTCAACTCTCTCTCGCATCTCTTTACCAGCTTTAAAATGTGGAACATATTTTTCAGCTACATTTACTTTTTCACCAGATTTTGGATTACGGCCTATACGGGGAGGGCGATAATTTAAATCAAAACTTCCAAACCCTCTTATCTCAATACGTTGCCCCTTTGATAAGCTATCTGCCATAGCATCTAATATCACCTTAACTGCAAGTTCTGCATCCTTCACTACCAGCTGCGGAAAACGGGTTGCAAGATTAGCAATCAACTTAGATTTTGTCATATGAGTATCCTTTGCCTTAATTATTCAGTTTTTTTTGTATCCATTTTAGCCTTAAGTAAAGCGCCCAAACTTGTTGTCCCTGCATTATCAGGCTCCTCTGTTGCCACTTTCTGTATTGCATCAGACTCTTCCGCCAAGTCTTTAGCTTTTATAGAAAGATTTATACCGCGATTTTTACGATCTATATTTATAATCATCACTTCTACAACATCACCTTCTTTAATATGATCACGAATATCTTCCACCCGGTCCCTAGCTATCTCTGAGGACCTCAAATAACCTTCTACAGCATCATCTAATGTAATTATCGAGCCTCTAGCATCAATCGATTTAACTGTACCTTTTACGATACTATTTTTATCATGTTCAGATATAAAGCTATTGAATGGATCGCTTTCCATTTGCTTGATACCAAGTGAAATACGCTCACGCTCGACATCAATAGACAGCACCACTGCCTCTACCTCATCACCTTTCTTATAATTACGTACCGCATCCTCACCTGGCTCACTCCAAGAAAGATCTGATAAATGAACCAATCCGTCAATGCCGCCTTGTAACCCAATAAATACACCAAAATCTGTTATAGATTTAATTTGTCCACTCACCTTATCATTTTTTTTATGATCCACCGCAAAATCATCCCAAGGATTAGACTTACACTGTTTCATGCCCAGCGAAATACGACGACGCGCTTCATCAATCTCAAGAATCATTATTTCTACTTCATCGCCCAATTGCACCATCTTTGAAGGATATACATTCTTATTAGTCCAATCCATTTCTGACACATGCACTAATCCCTCAATCCCCTGTTCAATCTCAACAAATGCACCATAATCAGTTAAATTACTCACCTTCCCAAACAAGCGAGTATTTTGTGGATATCTCCTAGAAAGCCCTACCCATGGATCCTCATTTAATTGCTTCATTCCTAAAGAAACTCGATTCTTTTCTTGATCATATTTGAGAATTTTAGCCTCTACTTCTTCGCCTACATTTATCATCTCAGAAGGATGTTTTACTCTTCTCCATGCTAAATCAGTGATATGTAACAGGCCGTCTATCCCACCCAAATCTACAAAAGCACCATAATCAGTAATATTCTTCACAATCCCTTTAACTACTGCACCTTCTTGTAAGTTCTCCAATAATGTTTGCCTGTCAGCACCCTGACTTTCCTCTAAAACAGCACGACGGGAAACAACTACATTATTACGTTTTCGATCAAGCTTAATTACCTTAAATTCCATTTCCTTATTTTCATAAGGTGTAGTATCTTTCACTGGTCTTAGATCCACCAACGAACCAGGCAAAAAAGCTCGAATACCATTTATCATTGCAGTAAGGCCACCTTTAACCTTGCCACTTACCATTCCACATACAATAGTGCCACTTTCCATAGCCGCTTCTAAATCATGCCATGCTGTTAGCCTCTTCGCTTTATCTCGTGATAATCTTGTTTCACCATGACCATCTTCAAGAGCCTCAATAGCAACACTTATAAAATCACCAGGCTTGACTTCTACCTCTCCCCTATCATTCTTAAATTCTTCGACAGGTATAAAACTTTCAGATTTTAATCCTGCATTTACTACAACAATATTAAAGTCAACTCGTACAACCTCAGCAGTAATGAGCTCGCCTATTCGCATCTCCTGTCGCGCAAGGCTTTCCTCAAATAATACTGCAAAACTTTCTGAAGAATCAGCTACAGGAGCGTTATCACTTGTGGGGGGGGTCTCTGTTACAGGAGAAACTACAGTCATTGTCAAAACCTGTTTTTAATCACATGCAAATAAATATCTGCAGTTTTTAGTTAGTTAATAAAATTATTTAGTTAAATTTAAACCAAATACCCGAACGCAAAAGCTAGCCTCTCAAATTTTCATGGTCATGATATTAATAAAACCATATCAAATACTTTTTACGCTAATTTCAGAATAATGATCTAATATCTTATTTACAACTTCAGTAACATCCATAAAAGTTGTATCAATTAAATTTGAGCCTCTATCCTGCTTTAAAGGTGCAACACTACGAACACTATCCCGTGTGTCACGATCCTTAATATCTTTCAAGATCATAGTGATATTAACATCCTCACCTTTTTCCATCAACTGTTTATAACGTCGTTTCGCACGAATTTCAACGCTTGCGGTAAGAAAAATCTTAAGTGTAGCATCAGGGAATACTACTGAGCACATATCACGGCCATCTGCTACTAATCCAGGGCTTTTTCGAAATGCGCGCTGACGATTTATTAGAGCCTCCCTTAGACGTGAATGCTGAGCTACTTTAGAAGCAGCATTTCCATATGTTTCATGACGAACTATGCCAGTAACATCTTTGTTCCTAAGTGTAACCCCTCTTTTAGAAAATTTAGTATCGAGATGTATCGCAATATTTTCTAAAGATTCTTCATCATTGAGATCAATCTTTGCTTGTATTGCCTCTAAAGCTATCAGCCTATAAAGTACACCACTATCTAAATAATAAAATCCAAGTGCCTCAGATACAAGTCTAGCAACTGTGCCTTTACCAGAAGCAGATGGACCATCAATTGCAATTACCGGTATATTATTAATAGTCATGAATAATTTAGTATATTTTTAATTTATTAAGAAAGCACATAAATTTAATATATAGCGATTTCTGCAAATTTCTCAAAATAGTTAGGGAAGGTCTTAGACACACACGCAGGGTTATTTATCCGTACTGGAACTCCTATCGACACTAGTGAGAAACACATGGCCATCCGATGATCATCGTAAGTATTAATATGTACATGTGGGGTTATTTTTTTATTAATTGATGGTGTAATTTTTAGAAAATCTAACCCTTCATCCACTGTGGCACCCAATTTACGTAACTCTATTGCCATTGCTGAAATACGATCAGTCTCTTTTACCCTCCAGCTTGCTATATTAGTAAGAGTAGTTACACCATCAGCAAATAAAGCAACTACTGCAAGCGTCATAGCAGCATCGGGAATATGATTACAATCAATATTAATCGCTCTAAGAGATCCTGACTGTGGTGCCTGTGCTTCAATCCAATTATCCCCTTGTCTAACACCAGCTCCCATTTTCTCCAATGCTTTAATAAATAGTATATCTCCTTGAAGACTATTACGACCTACACCTTCAATTCGGACTGGTCCTCCTCCAATAACTCCAGCGGCAAGAAAATAAGATGCTGATGATGCATCCCCTTCCACAAAAATCTCACCTGGACTCTCATATTTAAGCCCATCATGTAGTACAAAATGCCGCAACCCCTCCTGCTCTATTTCTACACCAAAGCGCAACATTAATGCTAATGTTAAGTTTATATACGGTTGTGAAATTATTTTCCCTACAACTTCAATACTCAACATTTTATTAATTAATGGTGAAGCAATAAGTAAACTAGTCAAATATTGACTTGAGACTTCACCTCTAATTACCAACGCATCTGACCAAGTCTCAGAATTCTTTATTGCTATCGGAGGAAACCCATCATTCCCCAGATAAGTAATATCTGACCCAAGCTGCCTAAGTGCATCAACTAGATCTTTGATAGGACGCTCATACATTCGTGGGACGCCATATAAACGATAATTGCCCTGCATTAATGAAAGTACAGCTGTTAGTGGGCGGTATGCTGTCCCAGCATTGCCTAAAAATAAATCTGCTTTACGTACAGGGAATCGCCCACCTACACCCTTTACAGAATAATCATTCTCATCAGTTTGGCTGATAGATACACCAAGAGCTTTAAGTGCATTGAGCATACATAACGTATCATCAGCTGTAAGCAAATCACGCACATGTGTTTCACCACTTGCTAAAGCTGCTAGAAGTAAAACACGATTTGATATACTCTTAGAGCCAGGTAATCTAACCTCACCCCGCACTCCCTTAGCAGCATGAAGATCAAGAAATTCCACGTTATGCCTTAGGGCTGATACTCATAAACAAATCTCCTAATTATGTTGAGATTCAATATAGGGGTAATTATCAGAAACTATCTTGATACACGGTGTAAAACATAAGAAGAATTATCTTTTGTTTTTAAGGTAGCCATATCGCCATCTGTATCAATACTAAATGTAGCTGGCTCATTATCAGAAAATCCCGCGCAACCATTAGTATTATATGTAAATCCCTTAAGGTCTAATTTTCCTGTAGCTTTATCATAAGCATAAGATGAAAATTCAACACCCGGCTCTGCGCAATCACGCCCAGCATCTCCTACAGGATCAACCATAAAATAAATTCCATTAGGGAAAAATAAAAGAGTCTGAGTATTAATTTTAGTATTATCAAATACCCATGCTCCAATAATTCCATTAGTAATACTCTCCATCTTGGAAAAACGCACCTCTTTAACAATCATTTTATTTTTCTCTTTAGACGAACTTAATTTAAGTGGCTTTGCTATATGGAATAACTCAGAAAAAATACCTTTCTTTTCTACTTTTCTCTGCTCTGTTACCATATCTGTTGTGATTAATTCATGGCCATCTGTATAAATTCGCCAACTTGGCCTCAAATGTGATAAACCTGCCTGCAGATTAGTATCTAATTCTGGCTCTCCAATAATTTTAAATCCTCTAAAACCAAATGTAGATAAAGCTGCTGACCCATACTCAACACCAGCCCTACTAACAGTCTTATTACCGCATACATTATCTGCATCACAAGGATCATCTACTATAGCCTCGCCAAATAAATATTCTCCATCATTAACATTTGACATTCGAATTAAAGTAGCGGTCGTTTCATCATACTTTACCCATACATTATTACTTAGCAAAACGATTCCTTGTGAAAGAAAATGAGAATTAATTTCTGCTAAACTCCTAATTTTTCCTTTAATCTCAGCCTTCTCTCTTATATTCTTTAATGCTGAAGACGCTGCAAATTTTTTTGGATCATCATCTAGATTAATATCAGCACCTACTGCAGCAGCTGCGACTTCCGAGATAGAAATACCATTTCCAGGCTCACTATCAGAATCTAATGCTTGTAACAAAACAAGTAAATTTTGTAGCCGTGGGATATGGCCCCCAGCTAAATTTATTGGCGTCACAATTGCTGATGCCTTAGTTTCCCCAAGAACCAAACTACCAAGTTTAAATTCGACTGTATCACCATGATTATATTTGTAAGTGCCATGCTCATCTGTAATTCCTGTCATTTTTGATGAGGTAGAATAATTCACACCACTAACTGCTGCATCCATCAATTTTCCTGTTGTGGCTCCCGCTAACTGGATGCCAGAATTTCTGACACTTGAAGAGCCATTATCATCTCTACCTTCACATGCAACAAGAAATATTACAAACGCTATCAACATTAATCTTGCTCGCCATGCCATGTTATTTCTCTGGCTAAATTTCATTTTATAAATTTCCTTCATAATTAAATTGATTATTTCTTATTCTAGCCTTTAACATCATAATCTTATCGTTATATAATTAGACTAATGGCGGAATATGATAAAAGCTATATATTATAACCAACCTTTTTAGCCCCGTCTTGATCTCTAAGAATTAATGGGGCCTAATATAGGCTAGTTAATACAAGTCAGTATAGTATATCTGCTCAGTAGAATAATTCCGTCTAGCTTTGTGTTTTAAAGCATTCATGAAAAAATATAAAGTTTAAGTTTTTAATTTTCACACGCACATTGCTTAATTTTATTTTTTCTGAAGGTTTATCACTCAGGAACTCATAGCATAATGCCAAAACAAAAAAAGAAGACTCCGCATTCTCAAAAAAAAGAATATTTCTCAGTTGAAGATATTGTTACTGATTTACGTACCTTACGTGTGAAATCACTAAATAATAGAAAAAGGATCAAGCACCCTCCCAAGATGCCTTCTAGTAAAATGCTTGCTACTATCATTGATCAACTAGCTGCTGTTTTATTTCCTAACCGACTAGGTAATACAAAATTTACTGACAAGGATATAGATCAATATGTCAAGCAAACTCTAGAAGAAGCGTTACAAAATTTACTGACTCAAATAATTCGTGAACTAAATTATACCTCTAAGCATGAACCAAGTAGCGACATAATAATGAATAAAGCAACTATGATTACTCATTCTTTTGCAAAGAAACTTTCTGGTATTAGAACACTTCTAGACAAAGATATTTGCGCTGCTTATGAAGGTGACCCCGCTGCACAAAACGTAGATGAGGTACTTGTATGCTACCCAGGAGTCGCTGCCATCATGTACTACAGAATAGCTCATGAATTACACTCCCTAGGCACACCGTTAATTGCTCGTATGATTTCTGAAATCTCTCATTCAATTACAGGTATTGAAATCCATCCAGGCGCAAAAATTGGGGCCAGCTTCTTTATAGATCATGGAACAGGCGTGGTTATAGGAGAAACAACTATCATAGGTAAAAATGTGAGGTTATATCAAGCTGTAACTTTAGGCGCGAAGAGCTTCCCAATAGATGAAAATGGGGCCTTGGTAAAAAATATTTTACGCCACCCTATAGTTGAAGATGATGTCATTATTTATGCAAATGCTACAATATTAGGTCGAATTACAATAGGAAAAGGATCAACTATTGGCGGGAACGTTTGGCTAACATATAGCGTCCCACCTGGAAGCATGATTTCTCAAGCACAAATGCAAAATAAAGCACTTGATAATGATATCAAAAATTAATTTCTCAAACAATTTGAAATTTATTGATTAAATAATCCCTCCTAATAAAGATGGTGTCACAATGCATTGCTAGATTTTATTCAAGGTTTAAAAATGAGCTTTGCTGCAATAAAATTAATTCATATAACTAGCATAATATTAAGCTATATCTTATTTAGTTTACGTGGAATATGGATGATACAAGGATCACCATTGTTAACAATGAGATGGATAAAATTCCTTCCGCACATCATTGACACCATACTCCTAACAAGTGCAATATTACTAGTATCTATGATCCAGAAATACCCAGGGTTCAATATATGGCTTAGTGCAAAAATTGGGGGGCTATTCCTCTATATACTATTAGGAATGGTAGCTTTAAGATTAGGAAAGACAAAAAAAACAAAAACTATCTCATGGATCTTAGCCCAAATTGTATTTTTCTATATAGTACTAGTTGCTCTTACTAAAAACCCTACCCTTGTGTTTTAAGGCTATAAATAATTAGCAATTAAAAAATAATTTTAAATTAATTGCCTTTAGAGAGGATTTAGAAATACAAAAAGCGTATATCTTTTCACTTGCAATAATATTAATGTAGTCATTTTAATAATATAATGACAGCACTTCTAATCTTGAGTCAGATCAAGTAAAAATGTTATACTGATAAAATAATTTGGCTCTGAAAATAATATTTTCACCAAATTAAATTCACATGCTCGCCAATCCAAGGGTGCTCATTAAAGAGTGACTAGGCGGGTTGAGGCTCAACCCTACAGGAGAAATTTATGGCTGTAACTATGCGCAAAATGCTAGAGGCCGGAGTTCATTTTGGACACCAAACTCGATTCTGGAACCCAAAGATGGCCCCATATATATTTGGCCACCGAAACAAAATCCACATCATTAATCTTGAAAAAACCATTATCATGTACCAAGATGCAATGAAATATGCACGCCAACTTTCTACTAATAAAGGTGTCATTCTATTTGTTGGCACTAAGCGCCAAGCAAAAAATATTATTCGTGAAGAGGCAATACGATGTGGGTCTCCTTATGTAGATCAACGTTGGCTAGGAGGGATGCTAACAAATTTTAAGACAATTAAGCAATCTATTAAACGCCTTAAAGATATGGAAACCATGGCTCAGGATGGAACATTTGAGAAGCTTAATAAAAAACAAGCACTTGATATTCAAAGAGAGTTAGATAAATTAAATCAAAGCCTAGGTGGAATTAAAAATATGAGCCAAATACCAGATGCTATGTTTGTCGTTGATATTGGCTATCAAAAAGGTGCATTAACAGAAGCTAATAAACTAGGTATCCCAATAATTGGCGTCGTGGATACAAATCATAACCCTGAAAAAGTTGATTATGTAATCCCAGGTAATGATGATTCTAGCCAGGCAATACGCCTCTATGCACGTGGTGTGGCTGATGCAGTCCTTGAAGGAAAAAGTAAAATTGTGCACGAAACAGACCAAAATGAATTTGTGGAAATGAATGAAACAATGATGGCAGAAAAGGAAACCGCTTAAATTAAGAAACCAATAAACTATTTCTTCATTTAGCTTATTTTTGATAAAATTTTGCAAGAATTAATGCACGGTAATTATTAATTTATATTTGGATAAAAGTATGGCGGACATAACCGCAAATATAGTAAAAGAATTACGCGACATTACTGGGCTTGGCATGATGGAATGCAAGAAAGCCTTAGTAGAAACCAGCGGCAATATTAAAAAAGCCGAAGATTTATTACGTATAAAAAGCGGATCGAAAGCAAACAGAACTGCAAATCGTATTGCGACAGAGGGAGTTATAGGTATAGAAATATCCCCTAACAAAAAAAATGGGGCTTTGGTTGAAATTAACTGTGAAACTGATTTTGTAGCAAAAAACGAAGATTTCATTAAATTTTCAAGAGATTTAGCTCAACTAATTGCTACTGAAAATTTAACCAATGTGGAATCTCTTTCAAAATCTAATATGCAGAATGGAAAGAATGTAGAAGAATTCCGTATGGAATTAATTATGAAACTTGGTGAAAAAATTAGTATTAGACGTTGTATGCTACATACTACCAAAGGTTACCTTTCTTCATATCTTCATGGCGGTAAAATAGGCGTCATTGTTGACTACGCTGGTAATGATGAAGTATTAGGTAAAGATTTAGCTATGCATATTGCAGCAAGTAAACCAATATGCATATCAAAGGAGCAAGTATCGGAGGAATTATTAGAGCGAGAACGTCAGATTTATATGGCACAAGCAACAGAAAGTGGAAAGCCTAAGGAAATAATTAATAAAATGGTTGATGGTCGTATAGCAAAATATCTTAGTGAGATAACATTATTAGGACAACCTTTTGTCAAAGATCCTAATCAAACTATCGAGAAATTACTCAACACTAAATCTACTATAGTGAATGGATTTACAATGTATACAGTAGGTGAAGGCTTAGAAAAAAAATCCTGTGATTTTGCAAATGAAGTAATGTCACAAATTAATCAAGCAAAAGAAAATACTTAACTAACGATATAGTTAACTTATTATAATTATTCATAATAACTATGACCTATAAACGTATCCTGTTAAAACTTTCAGGGGAAGCGCTGATGGGGGAAAATAGTTACGGCATTAACCATGCTGTGATGGAACATGTAGTCTCAGAAATTTCTGAGGCTATAAAAAATAATGTTGAGGTAGCAATTGTAATTGGCGGGGGAAATATATTTCGTGGAATGACAACTTCAAAAAATAATCAGATAGATCGCGCAACTGCTGATTATATGGGGATGTTAGCAACTATTATGAATGCCCTGGCTTTACAAGATGCAATGAAGTGCAAAGGATTAAAAGCAAAGGTACAATCTGCATTACGTATTGATCAGGTCGTAGAATCTTATATACGAGAAAAAGCAATACGCTATCTAGAAGAGGGCAAAATTGTTATCTTTGCAGCCGGTACTGGAAATCCTTTTTTTACTACAGATACTGCTGCTGCATTACGTGGCTT
>CEUY01014917.1_pt1 | contig 14662 bp, 3 predicted proteins | sample 361481 | NCBI WGS metagenome assembly CEUY01 (sample SAMEA2622737, study PRJEB7988) | marine metagenome | isolation source: saline water (ENVO:00002010), including
GCTCATACCTAGGCCTCGGTACACAAAAGACAATACAAAAAACACAATCAAAACAAAAAAATTAGTGACCATGAAGGTCATACCATGAGAAAACCTTTCAGGGCTCAGTTGTGGGTTGTCATAAACTTCTGGCCCGACAATAAATCTGAAGTGATCGACAAGTACGGCCCTTTCAGTTAGAGATGCAAGTATCGTGTACGCGACTACCATTGCTATAAAAAGAGAAGTTCCAGAAACAATACTCTTGCTGTTGGCAGACCATCCACTGTAACCCAGATCCCAAATCCTATCTCTGTTAAGTCTCTGAATCTGATTTACTCTTGGGACTATAGCTGCAGAAGCCAAGGCAATAGATGCAAGCCCTGCCTCAGGAATACCAAAAGCTATGGCCAAATACGAACTAACTAAAACCGCAAGGGCAGCTTCAAAACCAATCAGAATATTCCATTTCCAGTCAGTGTCAGCCGGAAAATAATTGAAAATCGCGCCAAGAATTGACCCCGGCTCGTCTGAATCTCTTATCTTTATAAGCATTCCTAACCCTCTGCATTTAGTGTCGCAGATATTAGATACTCATCTTCAACAATTAGCTATAAATTAAAGGGTGCTTTTTTTAATAAAATCACCCTTTAATAGTTTGTTGTGCTTAAAGTTAATTACCCTGAACTGACGGAGTAGATGTCGCAGTTACACTTATTTCTGCCGAAGGTTCGTAGGATTTAAGGGCCTTGTTCAATTCATCCATTTTGATGGTTGCCCTATTCCCCGTCGCCTCATAAAAATTGTAGTGAGAAGCGCCGTCGTCACCCGGGTTAGAGAACCAGGTTACCTGTTCGTGAACTTCTTTTATCTCCCCATCAGTCATTTTTTCGGGAGTGATTACTACGGTTAGTGCTCTAAATTCCTTCTGAGAATTTTCGTACGACGGAAATCTGTCTCCAAGTTTTCCGATCAATTCCTCACCTGTCAAAGTGATTTTCTTTTTGGCAGAAAAACAACCAAATCCATCTGAATCAAATCCATCACATTCGTAGAAAGATGCAGCACGTGAAGGCTCCAATTCCTCAAAATAAACTATGTCTTCTAGTTCACTTGGTGGAATCAGACCCATCAAATACAACTCTAGATTACTGAACGGCACGGAATTTCCATAATTAGCCCACAGACCAAAAGCCTCAAACCCAAGACCAGTCATATAAGCTTTATAATGACGATATCCTTCCTTGTATGAGTCACTGGATTCATCCATCGGTAACTCTTCCAGAGTTGTAATATCAAACCCTCCTAACTGGCCACCTCCACTCGATATTCCCCAGTGAGATCCAGCAGACACCTCTTTGCCTTCATTCTCAAAATCAAACATTTTAGTTGGTACAGCAGCATTGGCCCATGTGTGCATCAATTCATGCAATGAAGGGCCACCTAATATAGCTCCTCTATAAGGAAAGTGAATCAACCCCTTGAGTCTATCCTTTGAGCCATAGGTTTCTGAAGATTCACCAACCTCAAAACCTATTCCCAGAATATCACCGCTGAGGCCGTGATATAAACCGAGATAATCAGGCTTAAATCCAGATTCGTTCTGATTGTTATTTACGATAAAAACCCAATCAAACTGATCATCGAATATCTCGTAAATTTCTTCCATTACGATCTGTCTTTCACCGGGATCACTCATCCCACTGAAATTCCATACCTCCCAAGTAACAGGATCCACAACTACCTCAACAAGAGTGTTACTGTCATTCAAAGTAACAGATTTGACCGACGTATCCCGTGGTGGAGGAGATTTTCTAAGTTCCTCGATTCGACTCTCGATCTCAGATGGATCCAATACCCCATTGGTTACATACATCCAGTCTAAGTCCCCTTGAAAATATCCCGCTCCACCTCCAGCTGTCATACCAAGTGCATTATCAATCTTTACAGGATCGTCATACTGGCTCCATTTTCCTTGTTCGAAATCATGTTTAAAATCCCATTGGAAATCTGGAGGCAGGTCAAATAATTCCGTTTTACCATCTATAGTGAGAGCAACCTGTTTATCAGGTAAATTCACACTGATTATAATATCGTGCCATTCATCTAAAGCGATAACAGTATCGGATGAGAATATTGCAGGCCATTTAGAGCCTCCGGCAGTATTGAGACTTACTTCCACATTACAGAATGAATTCACTTCGACTTGAAGCCATCTGTAATACGGTCCACCCGTAAGCAATATCCTTGAAGGGCTAAAATCATTCCATTCCTCAGCACCCCATAAAGACTTGTGCTTCCTGCTGATAGTATTCTTTGAAATACCATCCGGGTTAGTTCTCAGGGCAACGGTGAAATTATCCCTATCCAAGGGTTCCGCATTCCCTAGGTTCTGATCAGTCTGAGGACCAAGCCATACGCCGGCTACGGCTCCAAATGAAGCGTCTTTACCATGACGATCAGTAGGAGTCTTCAAAGTTAAGGTGGAAACACCATACTCTATATTCCCGTATATTCCCCATGGTCTACCGTCATTTATGGAATTTCTCTTAGTACGAACAAAATCCCAAAACCCGACATCCGTTGTCGTTGAAGTCATCAATGTTCCTGGTGAAGAGGAATACAAAGGAAGGAAATCGCGATATTGGCGCACATATTGCCAACCTGATTCAGCATCTCCGACAGCAACTGTGGGATACAACCCTTCTTTTTCAAATCCATAAGACTTATATAAATCCCAATCTTGCCAAGGACCTTTCTGCGCAGTCTGGTCAATGACTTTCCACAGAGGTTCCCCATCAGTCGGTGTTACACCTAGGGCATCAGGGTTATCTGGGTCAGTTACCCACAATGGCAGTTCTGGCCTGTCCGGATCTTTCCCATCGTATTTTGACGGGGAATCAGCACCAAACCGTCCGGGCATATGTTGCATATCATATATTCTGCCTTCATCTGGATAAAGATAATGCTTGCCTTCTATCGTTGCTTCCATAATCCTTCCGGATGGGTAGAAATGTATATGGTTAGAAGTATCTTCTGCCCAATTACCTTCGTGGTCTTTATACGTTTTGTAATAATATACAGGGCTACCTAGACCCCCATTACCGCCGGACCTGTAAACACCGTCGTAATAGATGTTTCCCCAATCACCACTGTCATATTCCCTCATACCACATCCGGTCTCCGGATCGATGTTCGATATTCCTTTTCCGACATATCCAGTGGACCGTACTTTATTGTGATAAGTAAAAGTATATGAACCGGTTTCACCTGCATTATCCCCAACTCTCACATAGTAGGTACCATTTTGGGGAAGCTCAATAAAACTATGAGACCAATTCGATACTGTTGCACGGGTCGTATCAACAACTCCTACACCTGAGAGAAGAGTCTCATAGTCTGGAGTGAACACCTCTAATTTAGGAGTAAGTTTACTACCTGATACAGGAACGGCAGTGAAAGCAAATGATTCCCCTTTCTCACCTTCAAAGGCATAAACATGTTTTTGGCCAGTCAGTGATATTTCTTCATTTATGGCCTGTCCAAATTCTATGGACCCTTTAGGAACACCAACGATCGTATCCGAAAGGTCCACATTGACCAAATATTTACCACGAGAGCCAATATTGTTGTCCTCGTTATAAACCTTCGTTGGGCCAGCTACAGCAATCGCATATGATCCGGATTTTTTGATCTTAATAGGAGGGAAACTTGTTCCGTTTTTACAACTTGTCTTACCATCAAATTTCACATACCACCAGCCACATTCAAATTGGGCCAAGCGATCTATTAAGACAGTTCCGTCAGGATCATAAACCTTTATATCCGGCATGAGATCGCCATCAAGTGGTGCTACTGTAATAGAAGCAAATTCATCTACCTTACCTTTAAAGGTCCAAACTTCTCTCTCAAAATTTTCCCCTATTTCAGATTCTGACGGAGATCCGTTTATCAACTCCCCTTTGGGGTCTCCTGGGATTTGATCAGAAATCTCGAAAGACAATTCATACTTAGCCTCACTTAGGCCAGCCGTAGGTTTAGATGACCCCAAAATTATGGTATAAAACCCATCATCTGGTATTGATATCGCAGCCAATCTCGCATCCCGGTTTGTTTCATTGGCCCCCATTGCTGCGCCCGCATTGTCATCATTGAGATAAAGCTTTCCATCTATTAGGTTTCTATACTCGTTTTTGTCAGCTGGTAGACCTTCCATCCAATCATGTTTTTGCGAACCCGGTCCAATTATGTTGATTGAAGGATCATACTCACCCCCACCAACATTTTTGTGTAGAGCGGTAACATGCTGTCCTTTCTTGGCATGAAACACATAATAGTTCTGTAAAGTGTAGCTACTGCTGCTGTTCTTTACCCCCACTTTGATTAAATCTTCAGTCACAACATCCCCATCGATTAGCATTTTAGCGCCTGGTAATGTGTCAGATTGATCTTTAGGATCAGTACCGCCCGATACGATTTGAGATTGCGTACTGTCTTCTTCTTTTTTGGGCACCTCCGACTGCGAAGATCCTTCCTCCAATTGAAAACTCAGATCATATTTGCCGGCAGATCCAACATATGACCACGCCATCAATACATATTTACCATCTTCCGGTAGTTCATATGCCTTACCCGCTCCTAGAAATAGAAGCTCGTCTATTGTTGCTGTTTTCCCATATTTTCCATCTACATAAACCGACGGAATTTTGCCCGGGGTAAACAAGTCTAGTGATGGCGCTAGAGAATCTGAATTTGCGGTCATGCTGGCGATAAGTTTTTGGCCCTTCTTACCCTCAAAAACATATTCATGCTGAGCGCCTTTAGAGAGGTCAACTTGTGTTACCAAATCGCCATTCTTTATCTCACCTTTATCAAAATTTCCGGGCCCAGAAGAGCCCTCACCCGATTGTGTAGCTCCTTGAACTGAGGATACCTGATCAGAAGAACCATCCTCCTTATTCCCAGAAACAGGAGCGGAAGATGCGTCATTGTGGAAAGCGACTTTATATGATCCAGTTGTGTTGGAATACGACCACAGCTTAAGTTTATAGTCTCCGTCTGAAGGGAGATCATATGTGATAGAAGCCGTGCCTCCTACAGGACCGTCGTCATAAGTCAGATTAGTTCCATCTGCCGCAAATAAATCTAAAGAAGGCTCAAAAGTTCCAGAATCTGCACTCATGGAAATGTATACTTTCTCGTCTTTCAAACCGCTAAAGAAAATGTGCTTGAATTCTCCCGGCACACTAACCACGCCAGCTTCTGATTTACCTTTTTCGATTTTTGTTCCCTCAAGACTCATCACTGAACCCATCGAGGATTCAACCGATGACTTCTCAACTAAATTTACTGAATAATCACCCTTTGTACCCGTAAAAGACCACACTTGCGCTTTATGTTCACCTTCACCTTTTACAATGAAAGAAACTGTAGAAGTGCCACCTGGGCCACCATCGTTGTATATAACTACCTGTCCATCAGAATTAAACAAGTCAATAGAAGGTTGGAAATCCTTGGAGTCGGCTTTGACAACTACCAGTAGTTCTTGACCAATTTTAGGCGTAAAAGTCCAGTAATCCTGTTCCTTATCAGAGCCTATGGAGCCATTTTCTGGAGATACGCCAAGGGACAGAGGAGTCGTCTGGCCTTGAGAAGCACCAGTGGCCAATCCTAAAATGGAAGTTCCATTTACAGATGCAACCACAGCTATCACTACCACTAACCCAACCAACACTGCGATTGGCAAAAGCATTAATTTTTTTATCGATCTTTGTGTATCCTGCATTTCCTAACCTGAAACGAACTTTTATTCCTTATTTTTCGGCTCTATTCGCCCTGTCACTTACTAACACGGGCTTAGATGGCCTAGATTTTTCACCATGCCCAACCTCTGTTATAGCCATGACAGTAAAACTGTATTCGGTGCCGTTCTTTAAGTCTGGAACCACTACTGAAGTCTCATCTCCATTAACCCGTGCAGACACCCTGCCAGGTGTGGCCTCAATAACATATCTGCTGACGGGTTTACCTCCATCAGACCGGGGTGCCGACCACGTAACAACTGCTGAACCGTTTTCAGGTACAACGTTGACAATAGAAGGAGCATCAGGAAGTCCGACTGGAATAATCTCTGCTGAATAATCAGATTGGCTTCCATCTCCAATTTCGTTTGTTGCAAAGACCGAGAAGCTGTACGCAACACCACTCTTAAGATTCTTTAACAGCGCTTGATTTTCATCCCCAGGTACTCTTACTGCCCTTGTAGCTGGACTGGAAACAACGGTGTAATTTATTACTTCAGATGTACCTTGAGGCGACTGCCAACTGATAAGAACGGAGTCTTCCATCATTTCAGCCGTCACTCTCTCTGGTTTTCCCGGCACCTCTAGAGTTTCAACCTCAATTGAAGGTTCGGAAATTTCGCTGGATCCAGATTCATTCTTTGCCTGAACAGTAAATGTATAAGGAATATCTTCTTCCAAATCCTTGATTGTAGCTTCGAGTGTTCTGCCTGAAACTTCTACTGATATCCTTCCCGGATTAGCCGTAACAACATAGTTGTCAACTTCCCCTGCGGTACCATCAGCTGATGGACTCCAGGACACTTTAATCCCATCATCGGAGTTAACAGCAGTCACCCTTACCGGTTTAGAAGGCTCAGAAACTCCACATGAAACTGCAATCACTAAAATAGAAATCACTGATCCAACAAAGGCAATATGTTTAAGTAAACGTTTCACTTTTTATCACCTAAACCTTGCACTTGGCGTAACTCGACTTGAAGGTCTGGACTCCGAACTACTACCAACTGAATTCTCAGCTACTACAGTGAATGTATATTGAGTATTGTTAGTTAGTCGAGTGAACACGATTGATGTGTCACGAGGCCCGGCCGTCAGTATTTGCCCTCCAACGGAGGCTTTTATTTTATATCCTGTAATTGGCGAACCACCATCACCAGATGGGGCCGTCCAACTCACTGTAGCGTATCCATTTCCACCGACAGCGCTGACGCCTGTTGGAGTATTTGGAACACCCTTGGGAACAACAGCGCTACTAGGCGTAGAATCTGAGCCATTTCCAGCCTCATTCTTGGCCTTTACAACGAATGTATATGAGGTTCCATTTGTTAATCCTGTTACTTTTTTGCTCAAAGTGCGTGATGAATCAACCATTATTTTGACACCACCAGGTGTAACGGTTATTTCATATCCAGTAATGGCGCTTCCACCATCATCTGACGGAGCTGACCAGCTAAGATCAACACTTGCATCACCAACGAGTCCCGCTACATCTGTTGGGACACCAGGTACCGTTATCTGGGATTTGGGTGTCGCTGGAGAGGATGGACGAGAATCGGCACTACTGCCAACTGAATTTACCGCTTTTACAGTGAACTGATAGGCCGTTCCATTGGTCAGTCTTGAAACTACAACCGATGTTTCTCTACCAGATGAAGTTTCAATCACTTCCCGACCAGGAGAAACTGTAACCAAATATTTCGTTATTGTGCTTCCTCCATCACTTGATGGAGCACTCCAACTCACTGTTACCTGACCATCTCCTGCTACAGTCAGCACTCCCGTTGGAGAATCTGGTGCAGAGACCGATCTTTGTGGTGTAGTGGAATCAGATGGTATCGACAATTTACCTGTACCAACTTCATTGGTGGCAGCCACGCTGAAGGTATAAGCAGTCCCATTAGATAAACCAGTTACCTCTACACTCGTCTGGCGTGACGTCGCGCTGACTGTCAGCCTTCCAGGGGAAACACTCACAGTGTATCCAGTAATCGAGCTACCTCCATCATTGGATGGTGCAGTCCAACTAATTGTAGCTTTTCCGTCACCAGCCACAGCAGACACTCTAGTAGGCTGATCAGGAACCGTAGTCTTGGCTACAGGTCTCACAGATTGAGAAGCCCTTGAAGCGGGACTATTTCCTACAGAATTTATCGCCACTACCGTAAATGTATAGATCTTTCCATTGGTAAGACGATCTATAACTAAAGACGTTGTCCTGCCGGAATCTACATTAAATTCAGTACCGTCTGGTGAAACTATGACCTTGTAAGCAGTTACAGAGGTTCCACCGTCCGAAGAAGGGGCAGTCCATACAACTGTAACTTTCCCATCTCCCGGGGTAGCGGCAACGCCTGTTGGGGAGCCTGGTTTTGCCAATCTAGCAGTCGGCGTAACAGATGATGATGCTCTTGATTCAGGACTGTCTCCGACTGAGTTAGTCGCCTTTACTGTAAAGCTATAGGCGGTTCCATTTGTCAGGCCAGATATAGAAGCAGTGGTGGACCTAGATGTTTCAACTTTAACCTCTGCCCTACCTGAAGTAACTATAATCTTGTAGTCATTAACAGAACTACCACCATCAGAAGCCGGTTTGTCCCAGGTTAAATCCACACTACCATCACTTGCTGTCGCAATAACATTTGAGGGGGCATCAGGTACCCCTGTCACAAGTACGGATCCCGAAGGTCTTGATGGACTACTATCCCCAACGGAGTTTATAGCCACTACGGTAAATGTATATGAGACACCCTTTTCCAATGTTTCATACGAAGCTATCAATGAGTCTTGTGAGGAAACCACCTCTTGGGCCCCGGGACTGGATACAACTTTGTATCCAGTTAAGGAATCCCCTCCATCTGTGTCCGGGGCAATCCAGGTCACAGTAACTTTACTGCCAGATACAGTCGCATCTACAGCCGTCGGTGACCCAGGAACCGTACTCCTCACAGGAGGAGCCACAGGCTTGACGTCCGCTGAAGGCTCAGAGGATTTACCTGTGCCAGCTGCGTTTACAGCAGCAATCACAAATGAGTAAGCAGTCCCGTTAGTAAGATTTGATACAACTGTCGAAAGAGAATCAGACTTGACGTTAACGGTCGATCTACCGGGTCTTACCGACACGTTGTAAGAAGTAATTGCACTACCGCCGTCTGATCTTGGGGCAGACCATGAAACTGTGGCAGATTCATTTCCAGCAACTACATTAATCCCAGTCGGGGCCTCCGGTAGTGTGTACGGCGTAATTTCCGTTGATGCCGACGCTGACACCCCAGTTCCAACTGAGTTCTCCGCAACGACATTTACCGAATAAGCAACTCCATTGGAAAGTCCCTTTACAACGGCAGATGTGGCCCGTGCCCCCACTTTTACTTCAGGTATTCTGTCGGATATTTGAACTGTATAGCCAGTTATGGAACTCCCACCGTCAGTATCGGGGGCAGACCAACTTACATTAATTTCAGAATTAGATGGGGTTGCAACGATTCTTCTTGGTTGCCCAGGAGGATCCGCTACAAGCACACTATCAGACAAATCTGAATACTTACTAGTTCCCTCATCATTAACAGCTGCTACCTTAAATTTATAGGTTGTACCTTTCGTCAAACCAGTGAATTCGGCTTCAGTTAATCGTGAAGAAACTGTAGTTGTCTTTCCCTCTGGCTGTGTCACCACAGTGTAAGAAGTTATTGAAGTCCCACCATCGTTGTCAGGCTTTGACCATCCTACTTTGGCAACCCCCGATTTGTAACTTGCGGTTCTTACTGCTGGAGCAGCAGGAGGTCCAACGGGAGTCACTGAATCCGTCGGTCTCGAAACAGACTGTTTACCTACATAATTAAACGCTCTTACAGTAAATGTATAAGATACCCCATTGGTTAACTCCGCAAACTCAGCCTTATAGGTCGTGCCATAGGCATAGTCTGTAACTGTCTTCTGAATAGATCCGGGATTAGAAGTGACTACATACTTCGTTATCTCACTTCCGCCATTTGATACAGGATCCTTCCATAGAACGGTAGCCGTTGACTGAGAACCAGAAGATGATGAGACCTCAGTTGGTGCAGTCGGAGCTCCAATAGGTCTTACGCCAGGGTAACTGCTTGAAGAACCCACACCTATTTCATTGATCGCTGATATATCAAACCGATATGTCTGACCGTTTACTAAACCATTAAACGTGTACTCTTCATTAGAGGTTTCAATCCTCTCCCTTCCGGGGGTGATCATGATCCTATAGCCGCTAACTCTTCGACCTCCACTATCACTTGGTGACTTCCATGTTAGCGTCGCAGTTGAATCACCGGCCTCTGCCGTGACGGCTGTGGGCTCAGAAGGTGGCCCTAATATCTCAATTGGGGTAGTGCTAATTGATTTTTTACTACTACCAATGTCGTTTATAGCCTCGACAGTAAATGAATATGACGTGCCATTTGTAAGTCCAGTTATTGAAGTAGTTGTCGCATTACCTGAAACACGAACTGTTAAATTATCAGGGCTGCTAATAATCAGGTAGTTCTGTATGGAGCTTCCGCCATCACTTCTAGGAGCAGACCATGAAATGCTAGCTTCCCTGTCAAATCCGGTGGCACTTACGGCAAATGGTGCATCAGGCACACCAACAGGGACAACTGAAGTTGAATCTTCTGACTTATCACCTACTCCGGCCGCATTAGAGGCCTGAATCGTAAAAACGTATGACGAGCCATTAATAAGTCCATCAAATGAAATCTCAGTCTCAGATCCTCTCGTGGTTTTAACCAGATTACCTGGCTGCCCTTTAACAATATAAGAACTTATCGATTTACCACCATTTGATAATGGCGCCTGCCATTGTATTTTCACTGCCTTATCTGCAGAAGTAGCAACGAGACCAGTAGGTTTCCCTGGCGTTGTAGCCGGAGTTTCTTCTACTGAAAGACTATCTTCACCCCCACCCGAAGAGTTGAAGGCTTTAACTGTAAACGTATATTTTTTTCCATTAATCAAGTTTGTTTCAAGATGACTCGTCTCAGTTCCAAGCACAGATATTTCTTTATTTCCTGGGAGCATCGTGACCTGGTACTTGCTAACCATCCCACCACCATCGGAAGAGGGAGGAGACCATGATATTTGGATCGACTCATTCTTTGAAATCGCTTTTACAACCTGGGGAGCAGACGGCGGTCCCACAGGAGTCACAGGATCAGATTTTATTGAGGGATCGCTGGATCCATTTTTATTACTAGCTGTAACCGTGAATGAATATGAAGTACCGTTGGTTAATCCGCTAATTTCAGTTTCCCTACTCGAGGAATCAACTCGCTGGACAGTCCTACCGGGATTCACTTTCACAGAATATTCAGAAACTCTGTCTCCCCCATCATTCAATGGGGCACCCCATTTAACTGTAACTTTCCCGTCTCCAGACGTAGCTTTGACGTTAATAGGGGCCGACGGCGCTCCTTTAGGTTTAACAGGAGCTGTGGTTGGCGACGATGGGCCATCTCCCACGGAATTGATCGCCTGAACACTAAATACATATTCGATCCCGTTGAGTAATCCTCCCAACGTAGTAGTAGTTTCTCTACCTGATATTGTCTTGGTAGTACCTGGAGTAGATTTAACCTTATAGCCGGTTATCGACGTTCCTCCATCATATGTAGGAGCCCCCCAGGTCAAAACCACCAACCCATTCCCAGGAGTCGCTGACACTTTTTCCGGCATTCCGGGTTTTCCTACTGGAATAACAGGCTCAGATGTGATTGAGGGACTATCGCCGATTTTATTTATGGCAAATATTTCAAATTTGTAGCTAGTTCCGTTTTTTAATCCTTCAATATTGGCCCTATCAACATCACCACCGAACTCCTTGATTACATCGACAGAGCCGTCACCAGAAGCAGTAGTTAGCACTTTATAAGCGGTCACCGGCACCCCACCATTGCTAAATGGCGCCTGCCAAACCAAACTGACACTTGTATCGCCCGGTGTTACTTTTACTGATGAAGGTTTAGAAGGTCGATCTAGTAGTGTTAAGGATTCAGAAGGATCTGATTCTAGTCCAGCACCAACTATATTGTGAGCTTTTACTGTGAACTTATATTCTTTACCTAAGGCCAGTTGTCCTATGGTTTTTGTTGAAGCAATGTCTGCAGATATTACTCCTGATGAATCAATACTTGGCTCGACAGTGCCCAACACATATCCGTCAGACGAAATTTCGTACTTCGTTATAGGAACAAATAATGAGGTCTCAGGTGCCACCCAGGTTACAGTCGTAGTACCAACTGGAACAGGAATACCGGAATCATTTTTAATCTGAACTGCAGATACATTTGTAGGCTTATCGGGAACGAGAACCTTAGTAACGGTAATGTCGTACTTCCCCTCACTCCAATTTCCATATGACCAGGCTTTTACGGAATAAGTTCCTGATCCTTCCGTAAGTTTAAGCAAAATTTCACCAGGTGATCCCTCATCAGTAAACACCCACGCAAACCCAGAACCTTGAGGAGTAACCTCGATATCAGGCCCAAAAATGTCAGCATCAATAGTTTTACCCGGTTCCGAAGTTATTTTTACCTTAACGTAGTCGCCGACATCTCCAGAAAAAGTAAGACAATCATATTGGTTTGAAGAATCTATCAAACCTCCTGAAGGGACCCCATCCTGCAGTGGAACGCAGGTCTCCACAGCAGTTGTAGGTGATTGAGTCGGAGTATTAGATACCGACCCAGAATTCTGAGATCCATCAGATTCAGTTATTTGCAAATCGTATCCGTCAAATTCCGAACCAACATAGGACCAAACCTTTACACTGAAAACACCACTTTCCCCTTGAGTTATCGATTCCAGTTTAGAAGTTTCTGTTCCGAAAGTTGTCACCCATGTGTATCCAGTGTTCCCAGTTGTAACTTGAACACCTGGGCTATACACATCAGCGTCCAGAGATTTACCTGACTCCGTCGCAAGCTCCACTGAATATTCTTTCGAAGAATCTACATCGAATGTATAGCAATCAGCGAGGTTCGAAGGAGATACTATACCGGCGATATTGACCCCAAATTCACCGGGACTACATTCGATAGGTGTGGAGGATTGTTGAATGACGGGAAAAGCACCTGGGGACGATACATTTTGTACCCCTGTCAAATCTCCTGCTGAGGGCATCCCCATGTCGAAGCTAGGAACTTGTCCAGTAGACCCAAGGGTCGCTGTCAACTCGTAAGTACCCGTACCACCCGGTTCATAAGACCATACTTTAATCTTGTAGTCTCCAGAACCCAAATTAAGTTGTTGATCTAATTTCTGGGTACCTACCCCAAAAGTCGTAACCCAGTTGAAACCAGTATTTTCGTTGGTAACTATGCTGCTTGGGGCATACAGGTCTGCATCAAGAACTGAATCTGTTTTTGCCTCCAACGCTACTGCCAGAAACTCATCAGTCTTGCTTATTGAATAACAATCTGCTGCATTATCAGAAGATATGGTCCCAGAAATTGCTTCTCCGGAAGTAATAGCTGTACATTGAATCGATTCTCCAGTTGCCAATCCGATAGCGGATCTTCCTGTCGAACTCGTCAACACGAATATCACTACTAAGGCGACTGCAGCGACTACTGCCACTGGTAATATGTAAGAGTAAATTCCTTTAGTCATGTTCCAACCAGAAAAAAATTAGATTTAATTCTAAATCTTTTTGAAGATTTTTAAACATCTATTTTCCACATAAATCCTTTAATTGCTTTTTAGCTAAATCAAAATTATTAATATGTATCTAATTCACTCATAATTAGCTATCTGGAAAGATTGCAATCCCGAACCCCTTAATAAGATTCACCCATATAATATCTGACTGATCACGTGTCCTAGAGTCCGAGGTTTCCGCGAACCCAGGACTGGATCCTTTATCTATCCCGGTAACTGGATTTCCATCAGCATCGAACCTGATGTAGTCAACTCCCAGTGATAAGAGTATCGAAGTTCGTTTTTCTTCTTCAAGACCTGCCAGATCACTATCAGGCATCTTACTGGAAATACTCAATAATTTTTCGGGTTCAAGTGCTGATATATGGGTTGTTTCTATGTTTCTGATTATGGCACTAAGCTTAGATTTTTCCAGATCTCTAAGTTGCAAATTGCCAATTACGTTAGAAAACATAACTAACCTCTCGGACTCTACCTTATCCATAGAATCAACAGGTGCTTTTTCAATCAACAAATGAGCTGTATCTTTAGTTAGGTCACCCTCTTTATCAACAGAGAATTGTTTTATTAAGTACAACGACTTCTCGTCAGGTAGATCTGAGATAGATTCTGAATCAATATTTTTAATTACCGCGGATCCCAATTTTTTATCAAGAATATCCAATTGGTCATCTTCAAATATCCTTATCAATCTAAACAAGTCTTTTTTGTCAATCTCTCCAACAGAAGAACCCTCTAAAGAATCAACCGCTTTTAAGAGGACGTTTTTATCAACGTTTCTATTGTCGTCACTGATGATTTCTTTAAGCATCCTCAACGTTTTAGATTTACTCAGGGCCATCAAGTCTGATTTTTCTAGAGAATTAACCAACTCCATAACAGTCTCTGGTTCCAAGTTTGATATTTGGTCTTCAGACAAGACCTTTACGAAGTTTCTCAAGTTGGTACTGGATACATTCCTTATATCCATGTTCCCAACAACCTTGATCAAATTCTCCGATTTTTCAGCTCCTATTCTCGCAACATCACCTTCAGTGGCCTCAGAAAGTATTTCTATTACTTTGGCTTTCTCAAGATTCAAAATCGCTTTGGGATCCATAGATTCAAGTTCCCCCAAATCCTTCTCCTTTATCCCAGCTTTTATGACAGGCGCTGCCATTACGGGAGCTGGAGCCGGAGCAGGCGCTGCCATT
>CEUY01192038.1_pt1 | contig 14606 bp, 12 predicted proteins | sample 361481 | NCBI WGS metagenome assembly CEUY01 (sample SAMEA2622737, study PRJEB7988) | marine metagenome | isolation source: saline water (ENVO:00002010), including
AATGAGTTGTTGTTAAAAGATATTTGTTAAATATCTTTTAACAATTCTAATAAGAATTCACTTTCTGATAATGTTTTATATAATATAACAACCCAGTAATTATATCCATGAATATCTTTATCATGTTGTAACAATTTATCAATATATAAAGGAATATTACTTCCACCTGTTTCAATATGAGCTTTACATGAATTAATTAGGCTTGTAATTTTTATATCAGAACGGTTTTTATACTTTTTTAGTAAGCCTAATTTTAAGTAATGAGACTCTATAATCTTCCATAAATTGTCATCTACTTCATCTGGTTTCTGTAAAAAAAAGTTTGCCGCAATTGTTTTAGAGTCATAGTCTTCTATTAATTTTACAAAGAGATACTGAGACTCAGGAATTTTATCACTATATAAATTAATAAATGTTCTATGCTCTTCATTTTTCCAATTAGAACTTTTAGTTTGATTGCATGTTCCACAACAAGGAAATAAGTTAAAGGCATGAACAGATAACTCTGGAAATTTAGATTTTGGCAAGTAGTGATCATATGTTTTAGGATCTCCTATACCACAATATGGACATACTGTTAAAAATCCATCAATCTGCTCAGATTCTATACTATCTTTTACAAACTGCAGCGTCTTTGGATTACTCTTATAACATGACTTTAATAATTCTGATTTCCACTCATCTTCTAAAAGACTATTATTTTGAGATAAGTTGTAAAGATCACCACTACAAGAATTATATTCATACTCAGTATACCTTGTTTCAACACATCCTTCTAAGGATTTAAGTATATCTTTTTCCTCTTTTTTTCTCTTAGACTTTACAATATCTTTATAAATATCAATACATGACTGGTCAATTTTAGGCTTTTTCATATTTTTCATTATACTTCATCCCCATACAAGGAAAGTAAATACGATCTAGCATTAAAACTTAACTTATTGTTAAATAACAAATTAACTTCTTCATAAGTATTCCACTCAGATAACACCTTTAACTCTTCTTTATATAAATTTTTAATCGTGTATGTATCAAAAATCATATCTGTAATCTCAGATATACTTTCGCCAAAACTCTCAGGCTTTAACAAAGATGATGTTGTTATATTATTAGACCTTTCTAAGACAGTAACTCTTTTAGATGGTATCTCTTGTATAATAATAGGAGAATGTGTTGCCAATATCGCAAAAGAATCATATTCCACCAATAACTCTCTCAATATACCAAACATAATAGCTATAGCATTAGGATGAAGATGAGTTTCTGGTTCATCAAATAATATAATAGAATTCTTTTCTATTCTAGCGATAATAGATGTAACAAACTGTACTAAGATACGTTGACCTGAACTTAATAAAGATAAGTATCCAGCCAACATTTCTTTGTTAGCTTCAGTATTCATCCCACCTATCTGTTGTTTTTCATCTTCATTTAGAATAAACCCTAAACATTTCAACCACGTTCTAGTTTTTCCAGAAGCATGAATAATTTCAATATTTTCTTTATAAGATTCTTTTAAAGCTTCTTGAGAAATTTTTCCATATCTATCTCTTAAACCTGCATAATAGTAACTTTTCTGAGGGTCTTCAGGTATTTCAAAACTATCAAAAGCACTATATGAAACAGTTATAACTTTATTAAATAAAGGAATATTATTATAAAATCTTTCATTTCTCTTAGCGATATTTTCTTCTGATTTAAAATCTATTTTTACTAAATCACTCGCTAATAAACTCATAGTTTTTGTTTTACCAACTGCATTCTTACCAATTATGGCAGCTATTCTTCCTGGAATAGAGTCTCCTTCATCAAAATTAATATCAATATCAAAAGGCTTTTCTGCTTCTTCAATATCAACACTATATTTAAAAGATTTTTCTATTGTAAAACTTTCGCCAAACAATACAAATTTACCTAATTTTAAAGATTCCTCTGCACTACCATCTCTTAAAAGAGCATTACTATAAAAAGGTTTATCTTCAAAATCCTTGGCTTTCTCTCTGTCTAAAGCAACATCATTTAATGCTTTCATTACTTTTTGAGCTTTATCTCTATCTAAATATTCCACCAATTTATTATAAACATCTAACCCTTGTCCTAAACTAATATAATTATTATCTAAAGCGTTAAAAAATTCTGGAAGATTAGTTTCATCCACCATTTCCTCTTTACATTTTTGTAATATTTTTATCATACCAACATCAAGCCTTACATTTTTTTCAGGATGATAGTAAAAATAAAAAGTGCAAAATGTACCGTAATCATTCCAGGTATCTCTATTTAAAGAAAAGAATGGATATTCTTCTGTTTGCAGGATACTTTGATAGTGTCTATTCTCAAAACGAGGAGTAAAGTCAGAGTCAATATCTACAGTATTATAATTTTGTTCTTCGTCAATATAATATAATTTATTATTTTTAGTTGCTTCTATGTTTTCTTCATTTGGTAACTCTATAATATCTTTTTCTATTGCTGATAATGTACTAAGCAATAGATTCATAACCTTTTCAGATATATTAAAAGAATGTTCTTTTTTTGATTTTATTTCTTCAAATTTTATATTAGTTTTTTCCAATAACTGAACATTTGATAATAAAACACTGATATTAGAAATCCAACCATCAAATAGATTTCCGTCTACTTTATAACCAGAAGCATAAAGAGAAACAAACACAACTCCACTATTATTATCATTAGCATTAAAGTGATATTTTGTTTCTAAAACCCTCTCTCCTTCTTCTATTAATAATTTGATTTCTTCTATAATTTTTTGTTTTGTTATCATCAGAAAGTTCCTTAATTGAAAAATTATTTTTACTTAAAATATATAAGTGTAATAATACTCTTTATCTAAAATTTATTCAACCTCAAAAGATAATCAAGGCATAAACAGATATAAAAAACATTACTATCAAATAGAATCTTATACTTGAAATACTATTTTTAATTACTATATTATTTTATAACGAAACTACTTTAATTTAAGTTTATATCTCCTACAAGGATTATATATTATGAAAGAGTGTACTTTTGGAATAATAAAACCAGAGGCCATTAGTAACAAATCTATTGGCACAATAATTTCGATGATAGAAAACAGTAACTTAACTATCGAAGAAATGGAAATGATTTCTGCTTCTGAAGAGATAATCACAAAGCATTATTACAAAGAAGATCATTTTGTTTCTGCAATTGGGGAAAATATTCTTAAAGCATTCATTGATGCAGGTAAGGACCCTATTAGAGAGATTGGAACTAATGATCCTCTAGGTGCAGGAAGAGTTCTAACTCGATGGGTGATAGAACATATGATTTCATCCCCTATTATCATCATGAAAATTTCAGGGGTTGATGCAATCCAACGATTCCGCAAACTATGCGGCCACACATTCCCTGCAATGGCATCCCCTGATTCTATCAGAGGGAGACTAGGGGATGATGATAACAACAAATCTACATTAGCGAAAAGACCTGTCTTAAACTTCATTCATAGCTCTGGAGATAAAGATGAGGCCGAATTTGAACTTAATTTATGGTTCAAATAACCTATAAAAGGAGCATATAAACTTATATGCTCCTTTTCTCTTTAAATAACTCTAGTTTTTTATGTAGTAATATCTTTTCATCATCACTAGAAAAACTATCGTCAATAGAGTTTTTCTGAAGTTGAATAATATCTTTTTTTGATAATTTATAATTTTTTATTATCAAATCATAATTATCAATTAATGTTTTATTAAACATACCTGGATCATCTGAATTAATACTAATCCTTAAACCTTGATTAAAATAACTATAAAAATCATGTTCTAATATGTTGTTTATAGAACCTAATTTAATATTTGAAATAGGACAAGTTTCAATATGTATATTATTATCTTTAATATAATTTAATAATTTACTATTTTTTATATTATTACCATGACCTATTCTGTCAGCTCCTAATAAAAATATAGAGTTATATATATTTTCTTCAGAACCAAACTCTCCAGCATGAATAGAAATTTTAAAAGAATCTTGTTTTACCTTTTTAAACAAATCTACATACAGTTCTGGAGGATACTTACTTTCTGATCCTCCCAACCCTATAGCGGATATATTATATTCTCTCATATTTTTATAAATATTATACTTATAATTTGCAACTTCTACACCACTATTTCTTACAACATCACCAATAAAAGAAAAGTTAATATCAGAATTTTTCATAACTTTATAAATTTCTTCTATAGACTCTTCTGGGTTAAGATTTTTAAAGCCAAATGGAGATATAGTTATGTCAGTATGAATAATATTTTGAGATTTTAGATATTCAACATACCCATTAGTAAGAAATATCAAGTCATCAATTTCCCTTACTAAGCTGTTTTTTAATTCCCAAGCTACTATAAATGATTCAAAATTAGAAGTATTAAAAATATTACTAAAATATGAAAAATCTTCACTATAACCATATTTTTTATAAAGCTCATATAAGTGCCCCTTAGGAAAACTTCCCTCAAAATGGCTATGTAACTCTATTTTAGGAACCTGTCGAATAAATTTCTTCATTTTTCATATCATCTTTAAATAGTGGAATTAATCTCTCATCATGAATTATAACTTTAGTTGAATATACTTCCTTTAAATATTGAATATCTGTACCATATAATGAATTATATATTTTAATTAATTCTACTTTTCTTTCTTCTGATAAATCATAATGACCTTTATCCACCAACTCTAATAAAAGCTTCACTTTATCTTGATCTATATTACCATCCATGAAATATTGGCTTACAATATCGTAACTACTACTGTCATGTAATTCTTTTAACTCTGGCATTGACATAGATAAAATTAATTTTGATGAGTCAGATAGGAAGTTTAAATCTATTTTACCTTCCTTCATATAATCTTGCATAATTCTAATAGTAGCGTATAGCCTAGTCTTGTCTTCTTCTAGTCTTATCGCACCAGCATAATCTCTGATATTTATAGCCTTAGCTCTAACTACAGCATGATTATTAACCTCTGAAATTATATTTTCTAAATAAGCTACTCCTTTATCTAAATAGGCATAACTTAAAGGATCAGACATTGTTCCAGATACAGTATCTTCATAACTATGATGATATATATTAAAAATATTATTTGGAACCTGATTTCCCCATGTTGTAGCATTACCATTATAGTTAAACCAGAAGTCTAAACCATAAGAACCATCTTTATTTCGAACAATCGAGCTATTATGTTCTTCACTATCTGTCATATCCTTAGAGAATACAGAAACATTTCTATTTATTATATCATCTTTTGTAAGATCAACCTTAGAGTCGGGGTAAAATCTTTTTGCATAACCAATTCTAAATTTAAAACCATTTTTTAATGTAATAAAGTCTTCTTTTGGATTTTTTTTATATAAAACATCAGAGTCTGAATTTAATATTTCTGTTTCCTTTAGCTTTATATCATCTTTTATATTATCCAGAAATCTTGCGATTTCTCGATCCTCTAACATTGTATGAACCTTAAATTTTATATTAGTATCATGTTCTTGAAAATAATCTAAGATATTATATATAATATCCGGTTTAAGTGTTTTCAAATGAAACTCATCATAACTTAACCTTAAAACTATTTCTTTATTAGCTTCTTTAGATGCTTTAGTTAACTCTTCCAGTTTTTTATAAGCAGAATTTTTGTGAACAGCCCAAAAACCACTAGTTACTATAACTATTTTATCAACTTTTACATTCTGTATTATTTTTATAATCTTTTTATATTCAACAAAAGGATCTCCTCCGCCAGAAACTAATAAGTACCCTAAATTAGCTGAATTAGCAAAATTGATAAATTTATCTATACCTTCGTCACTAAAAGAATCTTGAGTAGTTTTTTTACTATCCTTCTGATGCATAGATTTAAAAAAGCAAAATTCACAATTAACAGGGCAGAACCTTGTTAAAAATATACAAGCAAATGCCTTGCCTTTAAATGATAACTTTTGAGAGTCGTTTACTTTAAACTCTTCTCTTAGATTTAATATTGCACTATTGGGGTTCTCAAAAATATTCATATATAACTTTACCCTATTTTTTCTTTTAATAAGTCTAAATAACCTTTTTCTATCTCACTTCCAAGATAAACCTTAATCTGCTCTAAAACTTTATTAAAATCTTCCCATGCATCTTCATGGTTTTCTGGAGATAAATGTTCCAGTTCTAGAAAATCTCCTAAATCTTTAATACTGTCCATTGATAGCTGTATAGAATCATATTTAAAATTTTTTCTTAATTTATTAATAATATATTTAGATTTAAAGCCATATTTATTTAAGTCGTTTTCTAAATTAGATGTTATTTCAAAGTTATCTTTAATATATTCAATCTCTTGATGTGTAACGATTGATATAATTTCAAAAAATTTATCTAGATTATCTTTTCCATATACAGTTTCAAACTCTTCACAGTAAAGAAAATCACCATCATCATTAAATATTAAATTCTTAAAAGTAACTATTTCTTGACCACCTTCTTTTCTAAGCCTTAAAATTCTTTTATCAGATAATTCTTTATGAGTAAATAATATATCTTCTTGTTTTTTTTCTGATAAAAACTCTGTTCTATTGTTTAACCAATCTGTAAGATTATTTTTATTTATTATTCCAAATTTTTTTTCTATTTCTATATTCATTAGGTATTTATTCCTTAATTGGTTTCATTAACTTCACAGTTGACATTATAATAGCATATACAACATAAATCAATATTCAATTATAAATTTTATAACTCTAAAAAAATAAAACTCTTGACTTATAAGCAATTAAGCACCATATTTTAAGTACTTAGATAATTAATTTTTTCGTATCGATTTAAGGAGACTATTATGATCGATAAAAACTTCTTTGGTCTCGATTTTGGGACTTCTAACACTGCTATTTCCATGAAGAATGATAACCAACAAAATGTTTCCATGATTAACCTTGAAGGGACATCAAACATTTTGCCAAGTTGCATCTTCTATTCATTCACTGACTTCTCTAACCCTATATCATATGGGGAAGAAGCATCTGAGTTATTCATTGATGAAGAGTTTGGACGATACTTCAGAAGCCTGAAAAGTATGTTAGGTTCATCTATCATTGATGATAAATTTATGATAAAACATGATGTTTTATCATTCAGAGATGTTTTAGAGCAATTTCTTAAACATGTAAAGTATACAGCTGAAGAACAATCCGGTACTGATATAAATAACATAGTTGTTGGACGCCCAGTCTTTTTCGTTGATAATGACCCTGAAAGAGACAAATTGGCAGAAGAACAACTATTGGAATCATTATCTAATACTGGATTTAACAATATATCATTCCAGTATGAGCCTATCGCTGCAGCATTAAACTTTGAAATGTCGCTTGATAGTGAACAATTGGTAATGGTAGTAGATATTGGTGGTGGTACCTCTGACTTTTCAATAATTAAAATTGGTGGAACAAATAAATTTAAGCATGATCGCTCAGAGGATATATTGTCTAATACAGGTGTTCATGTGGGAGGTACTAATCTAGATGCAGACTTTAGTATGCACTCGGTAATGCCTCTACTAGGATCTCAATCTCTGATTAAACCTAACAACATGAGGATTCATCAAACGCCCTTTAAAGAGCTTGCAACATGGCATAATATCCACTTACTGAATGAAAAGAAAAGGATAAATCATTTAAGAACTTTAACAAGTTCTGTTTGTGAAAAAGATAATTATCGTCGTTTCATGAAGGTTTTAGAAAAAAAATTAGGATATTTTATAGCCTATGAAGTTGAACAAGCTAAAATCGCGTTAACACAAAGTAATGATTACTGTATTGACCTAGGGTTTATTGAAAACTGCCTTGACGTAGATGTTACTAACGGAGATTTTAAGACTGCTATAGAAGAAAGTCTTTCTAATATCCAACAAAGTATGGAAAACTGTCTACAAACAGCAAATGTTAAACCTAATGATATTTCTACTATCTTGTTTACAGGAGGAACAACAAATATTCCTGCAGTTAGACTTCTTGCAACCTCAATGATGCCAAACGCAACACAGATATCAAATGATATCTTTTCTAGTGTCTCTAAAGGGCTTTCTATCGATTGTTACCGAAAGTTTCAATAAGAGCAAAAATAGCAGGAGATTTATCTCCTGCTATTTTTTTATCTTATAATTAATTCATTTAACTGAGTCCTCATAGAATACAAATCTGAAATTCTTATTTCAAAAAACTCAGAATTATCTATTAAAGGCCTCAACCCAAGTAATCCCTTAATAATACATAATGTCGAACTATGTATACAAACTCCTATAGTCTCCATTTCAAGGCTATCTTTATTTTTTTCATAAAATAAAATTAACTCTTCTACAACTCGCAAACATCCCCCACCTCTAGAATCTCCATTTGGGTATTGAGTATTAATATATCTTAACATATTATCACGATTAGCCAAGTCTTCAGCCCGGACAAAATCGGCATCAACAGATTGTAAAAAAGAAATAAATTCACTAAAAGGTCTACCTGTCAAGTCCCCCATAACTATACCTTTTAGATTATCTATCTCAATAATACTACCAATAATAAAGTTTGATCTTTTACTGATAATATCAAGGGTAGCAGTAATTCTGTTTTTTCCACTAGATAATACGTAGTTCATAGAGCCATACTTATTAAATAACTTATCACCTAATTCCTTAGATTGCTCTATACCTTTTATGGTTAACTCTGTATTTTTATTAGAAATGCCCTGCATAAAACCTTCAACATTTGATTTGGTTTCACCATGTCTAAAAAATACCAGTTTTGTTTCTTCTCTTAAATTTTGCATAAACAAAACTCCTTTAATCAAAAACGTCAAATACATATTAATATATAGTATATATTAATATTAAAAAACTGTAAAGGTATTACAAAGGTCTATTATTAACTAATCATAGTCTAAATTAAGAACTTGAGCTATTTCGAATTTTAAAAGATCATCTTCTATTGATTCATAGTACTCTAAGAATTTTCTTTCATCTTTTATTAAATTATTCTTAAAGTCAATATTATCAAGCTGTTCAGTTTTTCTGAATTCCTCTAATAAACCAACTGGGAACCCCCTTTTCATTAACCTAATCTCATTTTCCTTATTTGTTCCATATATAAATATATTAAAAATATAAGATGTTATTAGGTTCATATCATACATAAATCGAATAAATGGCTGCAGCTTATACTTAACAAAATCACTTTCAATTTTTAATTTAGCAATAGCATATGTAGGAAGGTCTTTATCCTTCTTTCCTATCGCATTGAAATATACATTTCTATTACCAATGTATTTACCATTCCATTTTTTCCATTTACATTCCCCTCTTGTTTCTCCAATATAAAAATGACAAGCTGATTCTGTAGCATTACTAGGATTTTCTTTATATTTATTAACAACTTTTTTGAAATTTGCAACTTCATAATTAACTTGTTGATAAAATGCTTTTTGTCGATGCTCAATAATGTATTTTGAATAATATTTAACTGCATTTTCATTTTTTAATCTATTCAAATTACTATCATACTTAATAACTCCATCAACATGGTCTCCATTAGATGGTTCTACATTATCATAATCTCTAAGAAAGCCTTCTACAAAATTGTTATATATAAATATTAAAGCAGAATCAACATCATTAATTTTACCATTTTCTAAACAATCTTTTTTAGCATTAATTATTCTTGATGTTATATTATTAATTAGTTCACTATTTATGTAATAAAGATTACTTAAATATTTTAGTATATAATATTTAATTTTATCTTCTTCTGATCTTGATTTTGACTTTTCAAGATTGAAATAACTTTCTTCTGCACTAATAATTTCTTGGTTCTTTGGACTTTCTTTTTCTGTTTTACTAGTATTTTTTAATAAAGGATTTTTCTTTTCATCAGGAAATACATCTTTAGCAAAATGCGTATGTAAGTTGCTTTCTCCACTTTCATCAAGAATATGTATTTTAGGTAATAGTTTAAACAAATTATTTTCCTCTGACTTTTTAAAAATATATTTAAGCCTACCTGCTCTTCCTATTAAATTAATAAAGTTTTTATGCTTAGTTTTTAGACGATATAATGAAACAATAAAAATATTATCTATAGGGAAGTTAACCCCTTCCATAACAACAGAATTCGCAACAAGATACTTTATACTATCACAATCTTTAAATTTTCTTTCTAAATATGGTCTTATATGATCTGGTAGCTGTCCATGTAAAAACATTACGCCATTAACTATAATATCGTTTAATATATAGTCTTTATGAACATATTTATTTAAAACAGCTTGAATTACATCTAAAGACTTATCTTTAACTTCAAAGCTTTGACTTTTATTAGATGATAAATGATTTCCTATTGTTTTAGCCCATTCTTCAGTATCTTTTACTCCGTTAATATATATTAGATTCTTCATATCAGAATGATTAATTATATATTGTAATTGAGTTGAACTTCTCTTTTCTGAGTTATAAAACTTATCTGTATAAATATTATAACAGTATTGTTCTCCCTCTTTTAATAAATATAAATCCAACTCTTTTATGTTATTTAAAATTCTTAGTGGTTTAATTTCTTTATCATCAATAATATTTAAATTTTGACAATCTGAAATCATCGGGGATAAATAAATAACTTGGCAATTTGCGTTGATTTCTTTATTTAGTCTTATTAATCTTGTTAAAAGTCTATTTCTATCATCATTTTCAAATATTTTATGAGCTTCGTCAATGTACATAACATCATAACTAAAGTTAACATCACTTCTACTATTTAATAGTCTTAAAGCCCTCTCCTGAGTAAATACACAAATAACTTTATCAAATGACTCATACATTTCATCATGATTTATTACATTTACATCATCTCCAAAATTGGATAAAACATCTCTATAAACTTCATTTAATAGAGTTTTATTAGGAACAACTATTACAAATTTATCTTTATCTAATAAATTATGTCTAATATGTCTTAATATTGTTTCACTTTTACCATAAGATGTAGGTGCTATAATTGCTAACTCTTTATCTGCATTATTGTTAACTTCTCTAAAAATAGAATGCTGTTCAAAAGTTGGAATATATCCCTCTTCTGTTCTATAGTCTTCTATTGCAGTACTTAGTATATAATCATTTATGCTATAATCCTCTATTAAATTATTTTCAATAATATAGTTCACAATAGGATAAAAACCTATATTTACAGCAAAGTCATATAATGGTTTATAATCACTATGTATCAATGAATATTTTAATATTATAAAATATGATAAATTTAAATATTTTTTATATGAATTATTTCTTTTATATATTTGTAAGCACAACAAAGCAAAACTCAATATAAATACTTTATCTTCATAAGAGTCAAACTCTACGCCCAGAGTCAATCTCTCCATTGATACTGCATACCTTGTATTTTTCGTAAGGCTTTTAAGCTCTTTTATATAGTTTCGATTAGTTGTCATCAGAAGATCTCTCATTAATATATTCTATAAAATATTCATAAAAGTAATTAGATATACATATACAATTTACTTGTTTACATTTATCAGAATTATTAAAATAATTTTTTATATTTCTCAAAACCCTAGATTTATTATTTTCATGTTTAAATTCTGATATTGCAAAAATTGTAGAAGAAGGTATGATATTATAATCTTCTATTTTTTCATATTCTTCATCTTGATGATTAAGTCCAAGCTCAAATAGCTTATTAACTAATTCAGTATCTTCACTATACTTAATTGCATGACTATGAGCATTAAACCAAGGATTATTCTCATTAGGATCATTGCCTGCTAATTTATTACACAAGTCTCTATAGGACTCCGTAATATTATCATTATGAGATTCACTTATTTTTGAAATAGAAGACTTGCTTTCCATTAACCAAACTTGATTATCTTTGGTATATAAACCATCGAAACCTTTCTTTATTTCTCTTTCTGATTCTAAGTTAAATAATGAAGAATGAGGTAAATAATTATATTTATTCAAAAAAATATGTATAAAGAACTCTGCTATAGTTCCTTGTTGCTTTGTTGTTAAAGATTCTACCTTTAAAATTTTCTCAGTAGCTCCAATAGCTTTTTTGATGGATTTACATGCCCTCTGAATATGGATTCTAGGATTTGTTTTGTACTTAGCATAACATACATCTAATATATAACTATCCATTAAAGAAAACAATTCTTCTTTATTACTCTCTTTTAAATCAATAAAATAAACTTGGTTAGTATTATCATCTGCCAAATTATCTATATGTATATTTGTTTCTAACATTTAGTTATCCTATATTTTTATTAATACCATATTACTAAAGTTTACCATAATGACTTAATTTTTGCAATTTAAGAAAGTTATTCAAGACAAGAAATACACTCATTACAATAATTATTTTCATATTATAATAAGTTTTACCTCTCAATACCTCTACCATTCATCAAACCTTTTAAAGTTTTGATAGCTTTATCTACTTCTGCTTTGTTGTCCTTAGAACGGATTGATTTGAAGTATTTGATAGCTTTTTTAATTTCTTTAACTGAAGTTTCTTTTTGCTTATTTAAAGACTTGTATCGCTTTTTAGAGGCTTTGTTTTTACCTTGCTTTTGTTCATAGGTAAGAACTTCTTCAAACTTCCTGTTGAATGATGCGAATTCTTTACATAAAGCTTTGACTGTTTGCTCTATTTCTTCTAAACTTGTTTTGCTTAAAAGGTCTTGCTTAATTTTGTTCAGAACCTGAATTTTATCTTTTAGCTCTTTTGTTGAAATGTTTAAATCATTCTTAGATTTAATTTCTCCATGTAAGGCTTTACTCAAGAATTCAATTTTTCTTAAAGTTACTTCTTTATACTGTACTGCATTTTTGTTAGCTTTAGACTTTTGACTCTCGTATACACTAAAATTCTTACTTAATGTATCAACCTGATTAATAATTTTAGATAATAATAAAGGCTGATCCTTTTTTAATACAGCTCCCCTATTGATTCCATTACGAGTCAATTCAGCTGCAAAGTCTTGCCTTATCGCAAATAAGTCTAATTTGTCAAAAAAGTATGCTTTGTTAGTAATAGAGCTTTTGGCATTTGCTATTACATGGAAATGATAATTATTTGTATCTGCGTGCAAGACATGAGCAGTTTGAATTCCCTTTGTGGCAAAATTTCTAGAAATTACGTTTAACATTACTCGATGAAGTGTATCTTTATTGTGTCCGGAACCTCCAACAGAAAACATCATGTGATAAAAGTCTTTGCCTGTGTTTACTTTTAAAGAAAGCTTAGTTCCGTCTTGCTTAATATAATATTTACCCTTAATTTGCTGATTTAAGCTAAATAGTTTATCTTGCTCTATATCACTTAAAGGTCTTTGTTCTGCAAAGTATTCTAGCTTATCTCTTTTATTCTTTAAGTTAGTTAAAGTTTCAACTTTCCACTTTTGACTCTCTAATAATTCAGTTGAAGGGAAATGCTTGCCCCATTCTGCAAAAAATTCATCAGCATTTTCGATTATTTTACCGTCTTCATCTCTTAATTGAAGACTTTCTGTATCGTTTTGATATTCTAAATCTCTTGTTACATATTTACTCAAGATATTTAAATGATTCATGCCTATGCCGCTATCAATAATCTTAAAAACTGCCTGAGTTTGATTAAATCCTGCTAAATATTGAGAAGATGTTAGCCTTGTAGCATAAAAACAAGGCTTTGCCGCTAAACCATAACCTTTTTGAAAAAATTTTAACTCATCAAGATTATCGTATAACACTTTACCCCTTTTCTTCTCTAGCTCTTCAAAAAGCACAGCATTATTTTTTAATGAATCCTCAAAAATACCCATTACACATTCGTCCTATTTGTTTGCGCTAGCAATCTAACAATTTCCTTTAAATCTAAAACTTCATCATAAATTTCTTTGGTATCTTTTATTAGGCTATCAACATCTAAAGTATAATTAGCCTGCTTGCCTTGCATTAATTCTAATTCTTCTGAATTTAAGTGATGTAATAACTGGTTAAAGTTACCACCCAAACGAACTAAATTTTCAAATTCATTTTGTAACATTTGTAATTGCTCTGGAGAAAAGTATTTCTTATCCGAATTATAAGAATCTATCATAAATCTTATAAGTTCAGATTTCTTTTTTTCTGGCTTTTTACCAAGATTTACCAGTTCACGCTCTAATTTATCTAGCTGATAATCGTTTAGGTAAATATGTATTCGATGTTTTGCTTCTGTCATATAAAATATTCCGTTTTTTAATGCTAATTATAAAGCTGATAATTTTTGGCCCATTTTTTCATATCCTGCAAATGGAAAACTTTTGTTTTTCATTTAAATTCCTACCTATTTATACCAAATTCCTCGTTTGAAAATGTGTTTATCGTATTTTTTATGTGTCGCTATATTTTTTCAATGTGGAGTAACAGTATTAAAGCGTGTCGCAGTTAAAATAACCTGTGGCACGCTGAGTTTTAGATGTGTAAGGCTCCTTCCGGAGCTGTAATTTTTAATAGTCAACTCCTAAGTTACTTGCTATTCTAAATGAAGTTTCTTCAAA
>CEUY01015550.1_pt1 | contig 14604 bp, 18 predicted proteins | sample 361481 | NCBI WGS metagenome assembly CEUY01 (sample SAMEA2622737, study PRJEB7988) | marine metagenome | isolation source: saline water (ENVO:00002010), including
CACATTCTTAACCCATCCAAATCCCAGTAATGTGGGACGTGTTCTGAATATAGAAGGCGTAGAACAGTTTATCTATACGGTGAAGCGTGAAGGTAAAGGGTTTGTTGAGTACACATGGAACGGTGAGAACAAGATAAGCTACGGCGTGTACGTGCCTGAGTTGAAATGGTTGGTTGTATCGGGAATGACAACGACCAGTATCGACGGGGCAATTAAAGAACGTTGGATGACGCTTACCGCAGAGTTAATTCTGGGCAGCATCTTCTTCTTTATTATCTCAGGCATGTTAGTGCGCTCTATCTTACAGCCGCTAGGTCGTATAGCGGAGGTAATGTCGCTTGTTGAAAAGGGCGATATCTCACGACAGATTGAGGGTATTGATAAGTCAGAACTAGGCGATTTAGCGTGGGACACTAACCGTGCCCTAGCACGTTTCCGTGATATGATAAAAGATGTGGTTATGTCTATTAACTCCATCAAACAGAACTCCGAACAATTGTCCTCTTCTTCAGAGCGTGGCAACAGCACACTCGAAAAGCAGCGTAGCGATATTGAAATGTTATCCGCAGCGATTACCGAAATGACAGCCTCTATCTCAGAAGTTGCTCAGAACGTTTCGTTAACGGCAACGTCGGCATCAGAAGCGGAGCAGCAGACGTCGGAAGGTTTGGCTATACTTAATCGCACAGTCGACAGAATGACAACGCTATCAGATGAGATTACACAGGCAGCAGAGTCTGTGGTGAATCTTGCTAATGATACGGAAGCCATCAGCACCATCGTTACTTCTATTGAAGAAGTAGCGGAGCAAACTAACCTACTTGCACTTAATGCGGCTATTGAAGCAGCACGTGCAGGTGAGTACGGTCGTGGCTTTGCTGTTGTTGCTGATGAGGTTCGTAGTCTGTCTAAACGTACGGGTGAAAGCACAGAAGAGATTCGTGCAGTAATCCAAGACTTGCAATCTAAGTCACAAACAACTGTGGCGCAGATGACGCACTCTCAAGAAACATTTAAAGATGTCTTTGAGATGGTAGGCGAGTCGAACGCTGCTATGGAATCTATCGCGGGTCGCATGACTAACATTGGTTCGATGGCAACACAGATTGCTGCGGCTACGGAAGAACAAAGTAGTGTAAGTAATGAGATTAGTGAAAGCGTGAACGGTTTATCGCATGCGGCTAATCTAACAGCAGATGCGTCTCAGTCTGTTGCAGATTCTGCAAATGACTTGAATAGCTTGGCTGAAAACTTAGACCAAACGGCAAGAGATTTCGTGCTATAAAGCCTTGGGTGGGAGCAATCTCACCCGCTTTTTATTTTCTTTGCCCTACGTTCGTATGACGACACTATAAGGAGGAGTCACATGATTGATTTAAAGAAAGAGCCTATTGATAATTTCGTCGATTTGCTCGCTGTCAAAAACCCAAGCTTGCCTAGCTTTACAGCAGACGATATTGCGATTCGTCGTCTATCTCTGAATGAACCAAGCAAGTGGGACGCACCGTATGCCATCGGGACTATGATTATTGACGGCTATGGCACTAAGCAGTATTTGGTTCCTGACCGTAACTGGCCAAAGAACTACTGCGGTTTCTTGTTACACCGCAAGATTAACTTCAAAGGTGGTGATGTTACTTTCCTAACTCGCTCAGACAACAAGTTCACGGTGTGGGTTGACGGCGTGGAGATTTACTCGGGTGCAGATTACACAACGACACTCACCCATGTTGAGAACATTGCTGCGGGCGAGAAAGAAGTTTACATTTATTCCCATAACTCGACAGGCGGCGCAGGCTTGGCTGCGGTTATCAACGACGCAGGTACACACTACGACGCGAATACATCCGACTGGACTTGTCTGGAAATTGGAAGCGATGACCCTAAACACTGGGTGGGTCATAATGGCGAGTCTACGGTAGAAGTGGACTTACTTATTCAGCCGTCGGAAGCAACAGGCGACTACGTTGAGTTCCAGTACGAACGTATCACCATGCAGAACCTGTTTGGCGGTATGGATTACAATACGAACGTTGAGGGTGTACAGGTTCCTTATCACATTGACGACATCGATATGATTCTAGGGTCTGTTGCGAACTTCAAGTCCATCTACGAGACTTGGTATCGTTTCTCTCACAATAGTACGCGCAACTATCCGGCGAGTCCGACTGAAGTGGATAAGTGGCGGTACATTGAAGAGTATGACTGTGTGGAGTGTACGTACAACACGAGCACTTACATCGGCTTTATCTCTGACGATATGTACGATGACTACGAGTTCAATACAGTCATCACTGCAAACAACGGCGATGACGATTCCATCACTTGTATTCTTGCAGCATTCAAGCAAGGCGACATTGATGAATTTGAGCATACGTTGGACTTGGTAATGACGCGTGGCGGTTTGAACGGCTCTTACATTCGTTTGAACTCAAACTATGCGCACGTGGGTAACAAGTACGTACGCGTTATCGATTCCGACACCACACCTCCGAACTCAGGCAACCCATGGACTCCATGGTACGGTCACGTTATTGCTAAGCGCGAAGGTTCTATCTTGACCATCTGGACACGACAAGAACGTTTACCTACACCGGAGGCAGGTCAGTCTCGTGACGACATGATTAAGGTACTTGTAACGGATTTAGCACGTTGGACAGAAGTGGACTTTGTCGCGAACAACTACTTCAAGACCGTTATCGATTTGTCTGTAGAAGAGACTAAGTTCAACCGTTCGGTGCGTTTCGGTTACGGTGCACAATCGCAAGGCTTGGCACGTTACTGGAACATCCGTCGCCCGGGCGATAACCCAAGTGTGACACCTAAGCTGAAAAACTATATGGTTGACCGCTACGGCGTTAATGTGGGTAGTGACGGCATTACTGTAGAGAACATGGGTGCAAACGAGTTCAAGTTAAGTCTTGATAACGTATTGTACCACGGTGAGCTACAGCTTACGCCGAACAATCGACGTTACATCCTAGGCGCACAGTCGTTACTAGATACGGGTCTTAAGTTCTCGCACAACACCTCAGGTAATTTCCCTGCATCTGCGGAGGATTTGACTAAGTGGTCTGTGGAAGACGGTAAGATTAGGTTCGCAGGCGGCGGCACTTTCAGTGGCGTAGTCACACCATATGCAGCAACAGAGTATGAATTCCATACGGAGGTTGCTTCAACGGGCGGACAACATTATCCGGTGGCGGCAGTCATCGGTTACGTTAAAGATGCCGATGGTGAGCACACCTTATCTGTTCTTTGTGATGTTCCAGAGGGCGTAGGTGGCGGCGAGTGGTCTATCGTTCATAACACCTTGCAATCGGACACATCTAAGATTGCGGACAATGGCACAAGCGATGTGGCGTATACGTGGGCGGACATCTCTACTCGAAACATCTACGTGAAGCGTGTTGGTGATACCATCGAAGTCATCGGGAACAACAAACACGACGAGCCGGGTAAGGACTGGAGCATCACAATCGACTTAGCATCGGACGCACGTCTAGCTAAGTTCCGTGGCGAATGTCATTTCGGTTACGGATGTTACGTACAAGCTCCGTCTACGTTCAAAGACAAAATCGTATAAAATAACAGATATATATCATCCTATTGAACAGGATGAGTTATCTTAACTAGGGTAGCTTCGGCTACCCTATCCTTTATTTTGTTTTGGAGTACTAATTATGTTTTACATTACAGACACGTTCAACATCGAAGACGTTTCTATCTTTAGCATCGCAGACCTTCGCTTTGAAGAGATTACAGAGACGCAGTTTAAGAAGATGTGCGATGGGTCGCCTAAGGTCGTATCTTTTAAAGACCGCAAGGCTTTGAGTACCATAAACCGACTTCTTGGTGAAATCCACCAAACGACAGAAGAGCAATGTTTTACAAGACTATTGCCGACTGATGTGGTTGTATTGTACCAACGAGAGAAAAGCTCAACTACGGCAGACTGGCGGAAACTATTCAAGGTGACATGTCGTCGTGACTTTGAGGTGTTCGAAATCGACGATGCGGCAGTCATACTTGACCGCGACGGGAACATCATCAAACGTACCACAGCCAACCGTTTCGAAGACCTATTGCATGACTGTCGTGAGATGAACCTCGCTAATTAATTTAATCCCCTACTAGGAGAGCCCCTGTGAAAATCTTTAAAGGTAATCGGTATAACACACCCCGATTCAATTATCCCGTATTCAAATTCGAAAAATCCCACGGCACCATCGTCGGTAGAAACAAACTACCTAAAGCATGGTTCAGTCCGTACAATCGTGCCTTCACACTATTTGAACATTCCGTAAGAGTTAGACGCGGTAAAGTGTTTGATATCTGCTTTCGTGGGTTCTGGCATGATGGCGTAGCGTATCCGATGTCCGCTACTGTCTCCACTTATAATGAGTTTCACGATAAGTGTGAAAATCCAGAGCTTTACATATTGGACTTACCGTTACCTCCTTACTTCGCTGAGGATTATACTTTCATGAACCCGATGGGGATTCACGGAGATAAGGTATCGGCTATTAGGTTCGAACCGAGATACACTCGTTGGTTCAAAGAACATATTCTCTATACAAAATTCAGACGTAGTATGTTAGAGAAAGAACGTGAAACGATGATCTTGGATGCACTTGAAAACCTTGCAGTGATGCAAGTAGAAGAAGAGCTGATGGGTGTGACGTTATTTGAAGACACACGACCACAGTGGTTTGGGAAGTTAATCTTTCCGATGTGGGCTGTTCCTGAAGAGGTCGATGGTTACCTAGGAACAATCAAAGAAGAGTTAAAGATAGAGGAACTAGTATGCTAGCAGCAACAATACTGAAACGTGCACAAGAACTCAAAGAAGAGTACAGTTGTGAGAATGTGTACATCACAGATGCGGATGCTTTGGCATGCTTGGGCGTTATAGAGCCTAAGACAAATAGGTCGAACGTGTATCTAGAAATGCCGACTATCTGCCACCGACTCTTTGAATCGATGTACCGTGATGACGGTAAATGTCGCTTTGGTGCATCGACGATTATATCTGGGCGCATGAATGTGCGCGTACTACCACCTGAGACCTCGCTCACGACGAGTGGAGCGTTTGTTCAGGTAACAGAGGGCATATGGGTAGAGTCACTGACTTCGTTCCTTAAAACGTATGACGGCGAGCTTTTCCGTGCCATATCCAACCATATACAGAATTCATACATGGAGTAAACAATGGACTTTCAACTTTACACCCCGCGTGAGATTAAGAGCCTCACTACTAATTCCGACACAGGCTACATCGACAACATCAAGGTACGTGTTGCAAAACGTACTAAGAATGTCGAGGAGTGGTCTTACCGTTACTTGACAGCAACGCGCATTCTAAAGGCGTTGGTACAGATGGCTGAAATCAAATCGCCTGAAGACGAACGCGTATGGTTTGTGCCTAAGTCACCATCTCGTCTATTTATCCGTGGCGAGAAAGAAGTCGAAGTAACTAATGTTGAATACAAAGGCAAACGTGAACAATCAGTAATGTCGCTAGAGCCTGTATTCGACCGTCCGCGTCGTGAACTGCTAGACTACCTAACTATCTTAGGTGCAGGTTCAGACTCACCTGAAGGCGATTTGTCTTACTTGCGTTACGATGTTGGTTTCGATATGAACGAACGTTTCATTCGCATCACGTGGTCAATTAAGAGCCACCCAGAACAACGCAACGTCACTTACTTACATCGCGGCAGCAAGGAGAAAAAGAAATGAGCCTACCGTTTGACCTAGCAACATCAAAAACATTTAACTCGCATTACATCTTCCAGTCAATTTCTACCCCCGTGAAGCTGATACTGGAGATGCCTAAAACGGCTAAACATATCCGTGGGCCAATCTACCGTGTCCCGGGCATGCCTGCCAAAGGGTTCAGTCTGGTCTACTATAAAGACGAGATACGTTGCTTCATCGGTGCGCGTTTTAATGCAATCGACAACAAAGCTTTTGATGAAGCAATTGAACGTGTTCGTAAAGCGGTTAAGTTTGAGATGCATCAAGTGGCAGCCACTTACGCCAATAAGAAGTTTAAGCGTTTGGTTGGATTGTCGCAGTTGCACGCTTATCGCGCAAACAAACAAGAGGCCGAGGGGCACATCCGTGAATGTCTTAATTTAGCAGATGACGAGGCCGTAAGCTTCTTAACGCCTACGTCAGCAGCAGATACGATAACAAAGGCAAGTGTGCTTAAATCGCTAGGCACATTACCACTACCCATTGCCGTTATACGTAACCACGAAATTGACGGCCATATTTACCTGCAACTGAAAGCATCTCCAAACTCGGACATGTTCTATCCAGTGGCTGTGGTTTCTAAAATCACACCTAAGGTTTTGGCAGGTATTCGCGCGATGGTTTCTGTGCGAAAAAGTGAATCTAAGATGTCTGAAGCTTACTGGCTGGAACGTCTGGATATTATTTCTAATGTTGCAAAAAAGTTAGGAGAACTGTATGAGCATGCACTTTAGTCCGATTAACGTGTGCTACGAGCAAAACGATTGGGGTGTTGTCAAGTCCGATGAGGATACACATGGCATTTTCGAATATACGCTTACACTGACAAACTACAACGAGACGCCAGAGCGAATAAAAGAAATCGTTGCAAAGGTATGTGACGATGCCGTTGATTTCGATAGTTCGGGTGCCTGTAGAGTCCTAAAGCTTGTCGCTAACTGGATCATACTACAGAAACACGTCATCGATTTGGGAATTAACCGAATGCTGTGTATTCGTGCCGCCTGTGAAAAGGACAACGACGGGCCATACCTCTACTGCCAATGGGTAGATTTCGATAAGTGTGAGGGCGATCATGACCTGCCTGACTTCTACCGTGAGTTGGTTGAGGCAGTTCAAGACGACCGTATGAAACTATATCTAACCGCTGCAATGTGTGCAGAACATCGTGGTGCACGCGACCCGCGTAAGGCTCGAAAGGGCGGTGATATTGTAGGTTTGAAAGGGCTACGTTGGTTATATACTAATGCAACGTTTACTCGTGCGGATGACGGACTTGCAGAGATAGGACTAGTCGGCATGAAGCACACACCTATCAAGCTGACATACGATCGCAAAATAGCGGCCATGTCGGGGATACTTCCGCTTCAATTATACGGCCACCCAAACACTTTAGACGTTGATATCGATAACGAAATACCGTTCTAGGAGGACGCATGAAAATAATTGATGGTTGCGTAAAATTACATCCGTCTGACCCGAAGACGTTAATAAAGCCTCATTTTGATGACGATGGCTTTTTCAACATCACATCAGTCGAGTCTCAATGGGACGAGTTCACAGCCGCGATAAATAACCTGATTGAGCCCAACTCTGCGTATTTTACACACTACGTGGCAAATAGACTAGGCAGTTTAATATCGCAGATGTATAATGTTCACGTGAGTCAGCCTCGTCCCGAATACAACATTGTTGTGTCTAAGGGCGTGGTTAGTCATGACGGCAGTATCGCAGCAAGATACGATCTCTATATGCCCGGCAAGGTTATGTTCCAAGACGCACATATCGACCCGTCATGGGTAGGTCTTCTTTCTCTAGCTAAAGAACCTACGATTGACCCAGTGTACTTTGATATGCTCGATGGCGTATATGCACGTTACCGTAATAGCTTAGACGGCAAGTATCCATTCGTGGACGTGGTCGATGTCCATATTGGCGATACCTACTACGGACGTACGACATGTAAGCGTGCGAGTGGTACTAAAGGTGAGTTGGTGGCAGGTGAAGAAATCCCGCACAGCCAACTACCAATGCTGAAGTATGCACAGCGTCCATCTAAAGGAGAACATAGTGGTCTTGATCATCTGCTAGGTGATACGCCCGACCACGCAGACTTGCAGAGATGGTGTGACCTCGTACTGTGGTTGACTCCTGAAGTTTGCGATGGCGATAATTTCGTACCGTCGGATATTTGTGCGTACTTTATGGCGTGGTACGGCATTGAGAAATTTAATATCATTGTTGAGACGTTCAAGAAGCTGCGTTTTGTTGTACGAGAAATCTAAGCAAAAATAAAACTAAGGTAAGAGGAGCATTCGCTCCTCTTATTTTTTTTTGCTTTAGATGCCCGGGGCAATCAAAGACCAGTTGATTTCGCTTTGTTCTACGAAGTCAACGATACCTTTCTCCGGATGCCAGAACGTGATACCTGACTGGTTACGGACGTCGAAGTGTAACCAGCTCTGACCCACTTCCACAAAATGGATAAATGGATATAGGTCTGGGTTCTCACGAATGTCTTCAATCACAGCTTCTACTGTGGTGTCTAACATATCCGCATCAAACGCATCACCGCGCAGATGTGCACTACGGTTAGCCGCAAAACGCTGCAATCGGTCAAGTTCGGCTTTCATATCCGTCAGACCTTTCTTAGACTTCCACATCTTATCGGTACGGAAACCGCGCTGTGTGAAGTTAAGACGTTTCGAGTTTAAACGCATGCGACCATGACGATTACGGATTTGCTGCAAGCTAATTGCTGCCAGTGGATTGATGAGCATGATAGCTCCTTCACCCCAACGTTCTACCTCCTCTGGTGGAACCAGTTCTGAGATAACAAAGTTGTTTGGATTAGGATGGTACATCTTCTTTCTCCTTCTTACTCAAGAATGCACGCTTTATGTTCGGGTAGATGACGTGTGCATTATCAATCGTACCGACGACACGAGTGTGGTCAAGCGGAATAGCAGGCTCAATCTTATCACGGATAAAGTAATAAGGCTCTGCCATACGATAGAGTAAGTTAGCAGGACGTTCGTATTTGCAGTCCAAGTTCGGGTCGTCGTATGCCTTTCCACCCGCCATACGGACGCCGTCGTAAAACGCCATTCGGACAATCGGGTTAATGTCAAGCGTACGCATCGCGATTAAGAAGATACGGTCAGCGAAGAAACGGTCAATGTGTCCATTCAACAAACCTAATGGTGAACTATCAAACTTGCCCTTATGGGTGTTCTGATACAATAGGTCGTGTAGAGCGGCCGCAGGAGCGTACTCGCCGTCCGGTTTGAACATTCCTTGTAATGGTTCAGGTATTGACGTTAAGTCGCACACAAAGCCTTTTGGGGCGACCAAGTACAATTGCTTATCTGGGTCAATCCCTGTCTTAGAAACTACTTCTCTAAGATAAGGTGCTGAACCCGCGTAAACTTCATTAAGTGTGAAACCATAATGCAAATCTTTGGTAAGCATTACCCACTTATCGGTTAAACGTTCGTATTGTAAATCCATGACTCCTCCTTTGTATTTACATACAATTGCTCAGCGAGGACAAAATAAAAAGAAGAAAAGGGTGCCGAAGCACCCTTTAGCTCTTATTTTTTTTACTCTGGCAGTTTGAAGTTCTGCAACTCGATGAGTTGTTCTTTCTCACATGCTGTACGTTGAGCGTACTTCAGAGTCGTCATCTGCTCGTGTAGCTTGGTATCACGAGTGGTGATTGCTGTTAACAACTGACGAGCACGAACCGTAGTCCAATGTTCAAGACGTGTGTTGGTTGAATCAGTCCAGTACTTAGGTACAGACGATGTGTTCAGCGCAAGCGTTAGTGCTTCACGACTTTTCGTATCTGCGTCAAACGTGTAATCGTCGACCACGATAGGTTCATGTCGGGAAGTTTCGTACCAAGCATTTAACTTTGACATATTCTCGCGCAGCAGACGGTTACACGCCGACACAGTTGAACGTTGATCTTTGATGCGTGCCTCTAGGTCAATCTCAAGGACGTCTTTAATAAACGCCAATGATTCTTCAACAACGGTTTTTGCTTCTACTGGCGACAGGCCATTTTTCTCAAGGTGTGTCTGCACAGTCTTAGCGGAGACACCATCAAGTAACTGGTAGTGCGCCAGACGCAAATACATCGTATCTTCGGACATGTCTTCGTAGACTTGAAGCTCAAAACCATGACGGTCGATCATCTTGCCGTCGGCAAAGCGTTGTCTTATTTCGTCAGTACTAAACATTCTTTTACTCCTATAATACCCATCGAGCGGAGTAGGCCGTAGTTGATAATATCAAAACGACTCTCGTACGATGGGATGAACTCAACGTTACTTACATCATATTCAGGGTCGGTGTATTGCTCTTGGTAAAGACGAAGAACTTCCATTTCGGTGTGGTAGCTGCAAAACTCTTCGCTGCCGCGCATGTTAAAGATGCGGTGCTCGTAGCTGCGTCCCAATGCGATAATTGAGTTACCAATATCTTCTTCTTTCATCTCGCGTTTACAGCGACGTAGGAACGATACTTTCCCGCGAGGAATTTCAGCAATCAACTCTTCGAACTTAGGGTTACGAAGTAAGATGCTTGCGATGGAGTTGTGTCCTTGCTCAACACAATCCACTGGGACGATCAAGTTCAGACCGTGACGAATCACCATCTTTAGGGTGTTCTCATCGATACCATCCGCCGGGATTTCTGCGTAAATATTTTGCAGTTTATGTTTGCGGATCAGTTCTTCGATTTGCGGTAATTCAAAACGGTTAAAGCCCGTCAGTAGGATATCTTTCTGGCTCATTAGAGTTCGCCTCGTTCTCTTTTACATTTATCACACATACATTTACCGTATTCGTAAACATCGTTGAATGTTCCGAACTTGGCATGCCACCACTGGCCAACTAATAGCTTAGCCATTGTCCAACCACACTGACGACGCTCCGCATGGTACTCTTTACGTGCCTCACGACTACCGTCTTTGTTTTCATAAGGTGCCGCTGCGCACGATGCGCACGATGCTTTTGCTGGACACTTCAAACAATGTTCGGAGAAGTCTTTATACTGGTTCTCGACCTCTTTGTACAGCGTGTTGTTATCGAGGTTAACAATCGTACGACCGACTAACTCGGACGTGGCTTGTCGTGTCGTTACTGTTGACATGAATCGGTTACACCCGTAAACCTTACGGTCAAAACCTAAACAAGTCATATATTTAACAGCGCCACAGAAAGGACGAACACGTTCAGGGTCGATACGTGCTTCTTCACTCTCAAGCAGGCGGTCACGATGATCTGGATTCCACAGAGCGTCGCCATTCATGCCATTCGGAGTAATCTGCCCTAAGGTATTCTTAGCGTTCTTGTGAAGCCCTTTCTCAATCCAGTACTCGATGACCTCGATCATCTGGTTAGCGATTTGTGGAGCCATGCCACGTGGAATGACATCTTCGTAAACCACGTTACCTGTGATTGTGCCACCGCCCGCAATATCAATCAGGTTTTTCATACCTGCTGCGTATTCAGGAAGCGTATCTAGGGTAAAGGTTGCCTTAACGCCTAATTCACGGATGTTCATGGATTTGAGGTACTGGTAGCCCGCTACCGCATCCTCGTAAGAACCGTTACGCGATGTGGTGTAGATGCGGAACTTATCGTGGCTTGAAGGGAGGCCATCGATAGAAACACCAATTGAAAGCTTATCGCGCCAACGTTCTACGATTTCACGGTTAATCTTCTTGTTAAAGAGCGTGCCGTTTGTTGAGATCGCTAGCACATACGGACGGTTGTCGCGTTTCGCCAACATCTCGGCTGTTTCAAAGATACCGATGAGTAGCTTAGGTTGTAAGAACGGTTCGCCGCCGATTACATCAATGACAGCACCACCGACGTTAGTTTTGTAGCGGTCGCGGTCAAAACACGCATGGATAAAGTCCACACATGCCTCTAGCGTATTATTTCGAGGGTACTTACGCTCGTAGCAATACTCGCAATCTAGGTTACACGATAGGTTGGTTACCACTTGGTAGGTAACGTCCACGCCATTTCTTTCGATTGGCACTTCACCCTCTGGTTCATTGGACTGTTCAACCACAGGTGTGGCTGGAGTCTCTTCTACTTCAGAAGGGTCAAAATATTCGACTATTGACATTTACTTTACGCTCCTGCGTTAGGACGTAGGAATTTATTTATATATTTGTAGTTTTCCACGCCGATGACTGATGCTAGATTACTGCAACCTGCATCTTCGATAGGTGTGCAGTCTGTTGAGCGGACAAACCCACCATTCGGTTCAATCTCACCTGATTCCGAACACGCATTACAGTGATAATGACGGAAGAAACCCGGTAGATTTAAGAACACCTCGGTTCCGTACTCTTTATTTAAACGGTGCATGTTTTCATTAATCTGCTTGTAACCATATACAAAATTCAGCAATTGGTCAGTAAACAGTGGCTTCTCCATGAACTTATCTAAAATAAGTCCGATGCTTTTAAAGCCTAGATGGAAGATTGAGTTATGTAACTTGATGATGTCTTCGTACCAACGACCATCCCACAGTTGCTGCGATGTGACCACAGACCACGTATCGATGTTGTCTAAAGCGTACATTGTTTCGAACGCCTCAAAGACACCCTCATCCAAGAAACCTTGAATTGTACGTTCACCTTTTTCGTATCCGTCAATTGATACGGTTACTTGGTCAAACGTCTTCAGTTTCTCTACCTGATTGAGTTTAAGTTTGCGACCGTTCGTCAGGAATTGCTGACGTGCGTTCGGTGCTAGTTCACGCGCTTCTTCAGCCAAAGCCATTGCACGACGTAAAGCAAGGAGTGGCTCACCACCACTCCAAACAATATGCTTCACTTGTTCGTGATTAGCTAAGACTTCATTCATGCGCTCCGATTGTTCGGACTGCGACGTGTCTGTTTGAACCATGTAGTCTGCACCTTTACAAAAGCTACAGTCCATGTTACATTTGGCCGTCAGATGTATCGCTAACACCGACATCGGTACAGAATGTTTAGTCATTTGAAATCCGTCTTTGGTATTCGTGTCTGTTGTAGAAGATTAGTGGATCTTCTTCGATATTAGCCCCGATGGTGATTAACGCAGGGTCATTGTAAGCGTCTAGGATTTTCTGCAAAATCTTATTGCGACCATCCAAACGTCGTAATGACTCAATGGTAATCTCGTTGTCGAGGAATGTGCCCACTGCGACCTGCTCCTCATCAGTCATTAACCCTACACATTTCTGCATCAGGAAATTGATTAACTTCTGCATATCGGCAGTGGTGTTTGGAGCTTCGCCGTATTCGCTCTGCACCAGATACGACATCCAAGGCTTACGGATGCGACGTGTGATATCGTGTGGATCAGTAATTGATACAAAGACATTACGTTCATGATTCCACTGGAACTTGTAGCTATATGCCAATAAGTCAGCCAGACAATCAATACCCGCTTCCGCATAGCCCTCAATATGGTAATACGGTTCCGTATTAAAGTACGTTTCCTGATCAGCCTCAACTATTGCATACCAGAAAGGATTAGATGAAGGGTAATCCCAACTCCACTCACGACGAACCATTGGCTTAAGACCGTTCTCTTTGAACGACGTAAACATCAGTTGGAAGCTAGGAACCATGCCCGCGACATCTGCACTAAAGTAGTACTTATCGTTAACTAAGTAACCTTGTGCAGCAGGGCCATCAATTGAATCGATTTCCACACGCTGCACCTTAACATCGCCACGCATGGAAGTATCGATGATATTGCAGTTTACTACATCACGCCCACGTACCTTAGGGAACTCTGCCGGAAGCATGGAGATGAGGCGAACTGTATCTTTAACATGCTCACGCACTGAGTCAGGCGACGAAATGTGTAACGGATAGTTATTCGCTACACGATACGCCGCATGAAATTCATTTTTCATTGCAAACTTACCTTCCTGATGAAGACCAAGAACAACCACTATTACATCGGTAGTGTGTTAGACGTTGGCCATTTAAGTGTTTAGTATCACCGCACGTACCGCGCTCACGGATGTACGCGTTAGCTTGGGCGGTGGTCAAGTAGGTTTTTAGACGATCTACCTGTTCTTTTACATCTTTTAGAGAGATTGCCATAGAGCACCCCCTTACATTTGGCCAGAACAGCCTGAGCAACCGCCATTACAGCCGTTACTACATGCGCCCGAGCAGCCGCTTGAACAGTTGCTACCGCAACCACCAGTGCACGTACCAGTACACGTACCGCCGCACGTACCTGAGCAAGTGCCGCCACATGTACCTGAACATGTTCCAATACAACCACCAGTACAACTGGCGGTACAGGTTCCGGAACAACCCCCACTACAGCCAGAACATGTCCAACTGCAACCTGAGTTACAACGATAGTACGATGCGTCTTTATTTCCAAATAAAGAGACGTTATTTGTTTTTTTGTTTGCGATTGCGTTTTGAACCGAAGCTTCCGTACGTAGCGCTGCCGAGTCTAACGTGTCTAACTCGGCCTTTACATCTTTTAAAGAAATTGCCATCTCTATACCCTATTAGCCCGAACCAGAGCAACCTGAACAACCCGAGCAGCCATTACTACAGCTACCGCCACAACCACTACAGCCAGAACACGACGTGTTACAACCACCAGAACAGCTACCTGTACAAGATGAGCAGCCCGTACAGCTACCAGTGCAAGTGGCACTACAGCCACCTGAACAGTTTCCTGAACAACTTGTACAACCGTTGCTGCATGCATTACTACATGTCCAGCTACAGCCGGAGTTACAACGAACCTGTCCGGGCGTCATCCCCTCCAGCAAGTTAGAGTTGTGTACAAAGCTATT